>Ga0105240_10001533_pt1 | contig 39215 bp, 31 predicted proteins | sample KBSC54metaG_FD_80426 | JGI IMG/M metagenome (GOLD analysis project Ga0105240, IMG submission 80426) | Corn rhizosphere microbial communities from Kellogg Biological Station, Michigan, USA - KBS C5-4 metaG | ecosystem: Host-associated > Plants > Roots > Rhizosphere > Soil | place: Michigan, USA... | reverse complement strand
TCGCTGAAGGGACTACGATCCGGTCCCTCGACCTTGCCTGGCAGGAGCCACCCGAGAGGCGTGGTCACCTGATCGCAATAACCGTTTACCATCCATTGCAAGTCGGAGCCGAACAGGAACTGCTCCAACCGCTTCTGGCCTTCGGCGGTGGTAACCAACGTACCACCGAAGCCGGTGATGGCGTGCGGCGCAGCCTGAAGTGCACGCAGACTGCGCACCTGGCCGGCAATTTCAAGAGGACCGCCCGGCAGGGTCACACTACCGGCAAAATGACTTCCCAAGCCGATGAAGGGAGGAAGCTCACCATAGAAGCGCAGGCCGCTGGTGGAAAGGTCGTCAATCGTCCCGTGGACCTCGATGCCAGAGAACTCCATCCGGACGGGCAGGGGTACCGGGAATCGATACTGTCCGCGCGTACGACGCTGCACAATTGCAGTGTGACGGAGCACCAGCCCTGCGAGTGCAGCGTTCGTGCAGGCCCATACGATGTTGGCTATGACACCTTGCATCGGTAGTTGGTGGGAATGGGCGTAAAGAGCGATCCCTGCCGGAATGGCGAGCCCATTGAGCCCCATTACCAGCCATTGTGCCGTCGTAAAGCGCAAGGTGCGCCGCGCCGCCGCGCCTTTCGGAGTGACCTTGAATTTCAACTTGGGCAACCACAACGCGAGCGTCGCCCAGGCGAAGGCTGCGAAGCGCGCCATGTTGTACTGCTCGATGAAAAAGGCACGCCCGTAGCCGCGCCCCACTTCTTCGAACGTCCAGAACGTCAGCAGGTAGTAGGGTACGAAGTGGATCAAGAATTCCGCGGTCGAGCATCGCAGTGGCAGATGGCCGCTCAGTAAGACGACGACGGGCGCAAAGTAGAATATTCCTTTCTGCCAACCGTCGAAGTAGGTCAGCACGGAAGCCAGATAGTTGATGCGCTGTGGCCAGGAGAGCCCGCGGTTCGTCAGTATGCCTTCGGTGCGCCAGACGTGCATCGCCCCTTGGCCCCAGCGCAGACGCTGCCCGATGAAGGGCTCTATCGACTCGGGGGCAAGCCCGAAGGCGAGGGGTTCAGCGTGGTACACCGAGCGCAGGCCTCGAGCATGCAGCCGGATCGATGTATGTAGATCCTCGGTGACCGTGCCCGTCGCAAATCCCCCGATTTGCTCGAGCGCGCTGCGACGGACCACTGCACAACTCCCGCAAAAGAACGCGGCATTCCAAGTATCCTTGCCGCGTTGAATGACCCGGAAAAACAAGGACTGCTCGGTCCAGACGGCCGCGTTGCGGGCTCGCTTGCGGTGCTGGTACGAATCGAGGTTGTAGAAATCCTGCGGCGTCTGGACGAACGCGACCGCCTCGTCCTGGAAATAACCGAGCGTCTGCACGAGAAAGTCGGCGCGTGGCGCATGGTCCGCATCGAATATCACGACGAGCTCGCCGGAGCTGTGGGCCAGGGCATTGTTGAGATTTCCGGCTTTGGCGTGTGCGTTGTCCGTTCGCGTCAGGTAGTCGCAGCCGAGTTCTTTTGCCAGCGCTTTCATTGCCGGCCGGCGGCCGTCATCGAGAAGCCACGTGCGGTGTGGGTAATCCATGGCACGCGCGGCAAGCAGTGTTCGGCGTACCAGCTCGACCGACTCATTGTAGGTGGGGACGAACACATCGACCGTGGCGCCGGGACGTGGCACCGGTGCACGGCGCTCGGTGAGACGCCAACACATGAATATGTGCAGGAGTGCAGTGGCAAAACCGAAAACTTCCGCCGCGTAGATGACGGCCGAGAGCACCGGGGCTTGCGAATTGAACGTCCCAACGCGCCAGAGCAGGTACCAGATCGAGACGGCGACGAACACGTAGGCGAGCATTCGCCGTGGCGCTTCGAGTAATACGGAATGAGTCCTTGGAGTCATGCTGGAAATCCGGTGCTGATGACCGGGACACTACGTGGGGTGTCGCGTCGCCGCTGTGACTCAATCGAAGCAGGTGGAAGTAACGCAAGCAGATGTTTGCAAATGACGATTGAGTCCAACGTTGGCAGAGTGTCGTGTGTTGCTGTGCGACACGGCACTGCGCATTCCAACGGGTGTACGGTTGTATGTTGCGGCGCGAACTATCGGTGATTGGGCTCGCCAGATCCGTGCGTGAGACCAGTTGGGGTTCCCCCGATCACAGTCGCGGTCAACATCGGCGCAAGCCAGGGCTCTCTCTCGAGCCCACCGCTGCCCCGTGCCCCGTTCCTGCATTTCCTGAAGGGCGGGGGGTGGCTTGACGGCCAGTCAGAATGTATACATTATTACAAGATGGATTGGGTATCGATCGCATCTAGCGAGTACGCCGCGCGCAATCCGGCGAGTCATGCTCTTCACCAGCGTGCACACCTGTGCATGCCGGGAGGCAATACGAGGAGCGCCTTGTATTGGCCGCCGTTTCCACTGTATGTCGCGAACAGTGAGGGCTGTCGGCTGACGGATGCCGACGGGCACGAATATTTGGACGTCCTGGGCGAGTACAGCGCCGGACTCTATGGACATAGCGATCCGGTGATCCGCGAGGCGATCGCGCGCACGGTCGAGCGGGGGTTCTCGAACGGTGCGCCCGCGGAGAGCGAGATCCTCCTGGCCGGCCTGATCTGCAGCCGCTTTCCGAGCGTGGCCAGTGTGCGATTCTGCAATTCCGGCACCGAGGCGAATCTGTATGCGCTGACGCTGGCGCGCTGTGCCACGGGTCGGGCAAAGTTTCTGGTGTTCTCCGGTGCCTATCACGGTGGAACGTTTGTGTTTGCCGGCGACGGCAGTCCCATGAACGTTCCTTTCGATTGGACCGTCGGATCGTTCAACGATGTCGGCGCGGCGCGCGCCCTCATCGAGCGTCTCGGTCAGGAGCTCGCCGCGGTGATCGTCGAGCCCATGATGAGTAACGGCGGTTGCATCCCGGCTGACCGGGAGTTTTTGCTGGCCTTGCGCGAGGGCTGCACCGCCACCGGCGCCGTATTGATTTTCGATGAGATCGTCACCTCGCGAATGGGTCCGGGTGGACTGCAGGGCCTGCATGAGGTCACCCCGGACATCACTACCTTCGGTAAGTTTCTCGGCGCGGGCTTCTCGAGTGGCGCCTTTGGCGGCCGTGCCGAGCTCATGAGTCTCATGGATCCCGCGCGCCCCAATGCGCTACCTCATGCGGGCACTTTCAACAATAACGTGTATTCCATGCATGTCGGCTTCAGCGCGCTCAACTCCGTGTTTACACCGGCGCGTGCCAGCCTGTTGTACGAGGATGGCGAGGCGCTCCGAGCGCGCCTCAATCGCTGCGCCGCTGAGGTGTCGCCTGCCATTCAGTTCACCGGTTGCGGGTCGATCATGAACATCCATTTCCATGCGGGACCGATCCGTCGGCCGCAGGATCTGGCCTATGAGCCCCGTGAGCTGGTGCGCTTGTTTCATTTCGACCTGCTCGAGCGCGGCGTGTATGCCGCTGCACGGGGACAGATCAACTTGAGCCTGCCTATGGGACAGCGAGAATTCGACGTGATAGCGACGGCCGTCCAGGAGAGCCTCCAGCATCGGGCGGCCCTGATTCAAGGAATATTCCGTGGAGTGAGGGCGCGGGAGTGAGGTCAATCGTGATCCCCGAATTCAGACATCGCAATCTGCCGGATTCCGTGGCGGATCACATCGTCACCCTCATCGCGACCGGTCAGATCGCTGCTGGGCAGCGTTTGTTCGAGCAGGAGATGTGTGAGCGTCTTGGCGTGAGCCGTGTCCCGGTGCGCGAGGCACTACGCATTCTCCAGGCCCAGGGAGTCGTCCGTACCGAGCCGAATCGGGGCACGTTCGTCACCGAGTTCGGCTCGCAAGAGATGCTGGAGATGCTCGAGATACGGCTGGTGGTCGAGAAAGTGGCGCTGCGGCGGCTTTTGGTGCGCGCGAAATCCGAACCTCACGTGTTTGATGCCTTCGAGCCGCATGTCGAAGCCATGCGCCAAGCGGCCGTCCTGTCGGACAGGTTGGCCTACAGTAAAGCCGACCTGGCATTTCATAACTGCCTGATCGAGCAGTCGGCCAGTCCGATGCTCAAGCCTATCTGGGATTCTCTGTCTCGCGATGTGTTCGTATTCCTGATGCAGGAGCGGGAGTCGGGTTACGACTACAACCGTTCTGCTCGCGAACACGAGAGGCTTCTGCGTATTATGCGCTCCGGCGACGTCAAGGAGATCGAGCGCGAGATCGAGGAGCACGTGCACGGCACGACGCGCGCCAAAGCCGCCGCCACGCAGGTTGTCACTTCCGACAGCGAGCATCGTCGCTCATTGCCCAAGGCCAAGCGCAGGTCCAGCAGGTGAGCGCGCAACAGTGGCGACGCCTGGGGTCGCGGCCGGTGAGCCTGCCGGCTGTCGGACTGGGTACTGCGCCACTGGCGGGGCTCTATGAGCCAATAGCGGAGTCCGCGGCCGATGGAGTATTGGCGGCGGCTTGGAGGCGGGGCACTCGCTACTTCGACACCTCGCCATGGTATGGCCGAGGGCTGAGCGAGTTGCGTCTGGGGCGGTTCCTGCGGCAATTCCCCCGTGGCGACTTTATTCTTTCGACAAAAATCGGCCGCACCTTTCATCGACCGGTGGACGCGCAGCACTATCGAAGCGAGTTCTGGGCTGGCGGCTTGCCGTTCGAGCATCGCTTCGACTACACCTATGAGGGCGTCATGCGCTCGTACGAGCAGAGCCTCATGCGCCTCGGCCTCAACACAATAGACTTGTTACTCATCCACGATCTGGATATTGCGGAGATCGGCTCGAGGGATCTGGTCGAGCATCATTTGCGCGACCTGGAGCGCTCCGGTTGGAGGGCTCTGGAGGAACTACGCAGTCACAAAGAGGTGGCGGCGATCGGAGCAGGCGTAAACATCGGTGGTACCATCACCACGATGCTGCAGCGCTTTGAGTTGGATTTCTTCCTGGTCGCGATGCCCTACACGCTGCTTTCCCAGGAGCCGTTGAGCGATGAGTTTCCCTTATGCGGGCAGCGCGGCGTGGGCATCGTCATCGGCTCACCGTTTGCTTCCGGAATCCTGGCCACCGGTAACAACGCCGCGCGACCTCTTTACAACTATGTGCCGGCGCAGGAGCCGGTGATCCAGAAGACCCAGCGGATCGAAGCGGTTTGTGCGCGCTACGGCGTCGAGTTGAAAGCGGCGGCACTGCAGTTCCCGCTGTTATTGCCGTTGGTTTCCAGCGTGATCTTCGGTGCGATCGACGCTGCGCAAGTGGAACAGAATTTGCAACTGGCGCAGCAGCCGATCCCGCTGCGGCTGTGGCGCGATCTGCTCGAAGAGGGGCTCATCCATCCTGACTCGTGTCCGAGCGCTGTCGCGGGAGAGGCTCAATCGTGAACGAGGACAATCGCTTTGAGGGTTTACGCTCCCTGCTGGGACACTCGCTCGAGGCTCTGGTCTCGCAGGGTCGTGCCACGTGCATTGCCAGCGGACTGCGCTGGGGAGAGGGACCCGCCTGGTTCGCAGCGCGGGGCTCGTGGGTGTTTTCGGATATCCCGAACAACCGCATGTTGAGTTGGAATCGGCACGACGGGCTGAGCACCTTTCGCGCACCGTCCCAGTTTGCCAACGGCAACACGATTGGGCTGGATGGCTCGCTGCTGACGTGTGAGCATGGCACTCGGCGTATTACCCGAACCGCGCCGGACGGCCGCTACGATGTCCTGTGCAGCCGCTTCGAGGGCCGGCGCCTCAACTCGCCCAACGATATCGTACAGCGTGGGGACGGCAGCATCTGGTTCAGTGACCCCACCTACGGAATCCTGAGCGACGTCGAAGGATGCCGTGCGCCGGCGGAGCAAACCGCTAACCGCGTGTACCGACTCGATCCCTGTAATGGCGAAATATCCGCGCAAGTCGACTCACTGAAGATGCCGAACGGGTTGTGCTTTTCGCCCGATGGCAAAACGCTTTATGTCGCTGACAGTGGGGCCGACATGGGCCCGGAGGTCCCTTTCAACGATGCAGGTCCGCGAGAGGTTTATTCCTTTCCGCTCTCTGCGCAGGGCCGTGTGTGCGGAATCGGAGTGATGTTCGCGCGTGCCTCCAAACGAGTTCCTGACGGCATCCGCTGCGACGACGAGGGCGAGGTGTGGGTTGCCACTGGCTTGGGTGTCGAGTGTTTTGCCCCGAGCGGAGCCAGGCTGGGTGTCATAGAAACCCTGGAGACAGTTTCTAATTTGTGCTTCGGCGGTGAGGCTGGCACCTCCATCCTGCTCACGCTGGCCACCAGCGCTTACCTTCTCGAGACCCTCTGATGAGCCCAACGGTACAATAGGCCGGTCGCGAACCACACGCCGCCGACTATCTTGGCCGGTTTCGGCAGACTCAACCACATCGCCAGACAGAACAAGAAACCCACCGCCGGGACGATCAGATCCGGCAGCACCCGGCGCGCTCTGGGAGCGGGCGATCCAAAGAACTGCTGACGGATCGCCGCGAGATTCACTCCCATGAACGAGAGAAACGCCCCGAAATTCAGCAACTCGCCGGCGCGCTCCAGGTCCAGCGAGAGGCACCCGGCAAGGGTCAGTATGGCAATGAGCAGGACATTCAGAGTCGGGATACCGCGCGCCGCGTCGAGGAAGCCGAAGAATCTGCGCGGCAATACGCCGTCGCGGCCCATCGCAAACAACAGGCGCGCAGCGGCCACCTCGCCGGACAGTCCGCTGCCCAGACTCCCCAACACAATGATGGCGCCCATCGCCTGAAATAACGGCACACCGCCGACACGCCGAGTGACATCCATGAAGGCCGTCTCGATGTTGGCATACTCACGATAGTCGGGCCACACCAACTGCGCGAGGTAGACCAGGAGACAGCTGAAGACGGTGATGACCGCGCATACAGAAATGATTGCCAGCAGGACGTTGCGACGGGGATTCTCGACGTCCTCCGCGAGCGTTGTCACACCATCAAAGCCGATGTATGTCAGTGCCGCGAACGCGGTTGCCGTTGCCACAGCATGGGGGCTAAAGGTGGATTCCTCATAGAACGGCCGCAGTGCGAAGAGAGAGCCGACTCCCTCATGATGCCCCCCCTCATGATGTCCTAAATAGGCGATCGCGAGGAAGATGAAGGCGCCGATTACCGCCAGCATGCACATCAGAAGCACGATGTTGGCTCGCATGGTCGAGCGGATGCCGCGGAGGTTTATCACTGTCAGGAGTACCACGAATGTGACGGCCCAGCCTGCGTAGGAAATCTCCGGCACCAGGCGCTGGACCGCAAGCGCAGCCTGGATGACGGCCACGATCGGCAAGATCAGATAATCGAGCGCCATCGCCCAACCAGCCAGAAAACCCAGATGTGGATTCAGCCCTCGACCGACATAACTGTAGGCGGAGCCCGCCGATGGATACAGGGCCGCGAGCCGCCCGTAGCTGCAGGCTGTCAACAACATCGCGATACCCGAAATCAGCACCGCGGTCGCGGCGAATCCCCCGGACAGCTGTTGAGTGACCCCGAAGATGGGCACGGGTGCGATCGGCTGAATGATGACGATGCCGTAGAACACCAGGTCGCGCAGCCGCAATACAGGCCGCAGGCGCTGCGCTGGGGAGCCCAGAGCCGCAGGCGAATGAGGGGTCATGAATGGCATCCTCGGCCGGTGGTCAGTGCGCGCGCCTGCGCGCTTCAGGAGGGCTTGAAGATCACGAAAGGCTCACCCTCCCGGGTCGCGATCAGGGCTCGTACGGACATGCCGATCCTCACCGCCTCCGGGTCCATGCCTTCGACGCGACTCATCATCCGCGGGCCCTCCTCCAGGTCGATGAGTGCCAGGCAGTAGGGCTCTTCCGGGGGCCGTGGACGAACGATGGTAACGGCATAGACGCAACCGCGACCCGACACGGGCTGCCACTCGAGGTTCGCAGATCCGCTCGCGGGCTCAGCCACACGCGGGTAAAATACCCAACGTCCGCTCGTGCGGCAGCGTTGCATCATGAAGCGTCCCTCGGTGAGAAATTGCCGATATTCGGCGTGGGGCCCCTTGCAATTCATGAGCAATACTCCGCGCGGGATGTTCTCAAGTTCCGGCGAACCATGGGTTGGTGCTGAATGGCTGATCGAGTTGGGATGAAGGGCGAGCTCTCGGGCGAGCGCCTGCTGCAGGTGGCCGCGCACCTGTTCCGGCAACGCGGCTATCTTGCGACCAATGTCCGCGAGATCGCGCGTGCAGCCAACATGAAATCCGGCAGCATCTATTATCACTACCCCTCGAAAGAAGCGCTGTTGGAAGCGGTCATGAACCGCGCCATTCTCGCGCTCACGCAAGCGGTGCAGACCGCTCTGGGCGCTTTGTCGGAAAAGACGCCTTTTCGGGAGCGACTGCGCGTAGCCGTCGATGCTCATCTGAAAGCCATCCATGAATATGGCGACTTCGTCATTGCGAGCCGGCAGTCGCTGGAGATGCTGCCGGAAAAGGAACGCAAGGAGCACCTGAAGTTGCGCCGGCAATATGCCGAGATCTGGCGCGACCTGCTGCAGCAGGGCCAAGCGAGTGGGGCGGTTCGGGCGGGACTGGATATCGTGCCCGTGCAGATGTTCATCTTTGGCGCACTCAACTGGACGAGCGAATGGCTGGATCCCAAGCGCCGTACGTATGAGCGCACCGCTGAGCTCCTCACCGAATTTGCTCTCCAGGGACTGAGCGGCTGACCACTGTCAGCCTCCGGCGGGTAACTGCAGGACCGCCTTGGCCAGAATGTCGCGCTGGACCTCGTTGGCGCCGCCGAAGATGCTGATGGGCCGCGACATCATCATCTGCCAGTGGATATCGACTGCGAGGCCGCCGATAAGGGATTCGCCGAGCACACCGGCATGCTCCTGAGCGATTTCCGTGACGAGCTCGCAGATCCTCTGCTGCAACTCGGTGGCGAGAATCTTGAGCATCACGATGTGAGCGCCGGGCTGCGAGTGTTGCTCCGCTTCCCTGCACACTCCTTCGTACAACGCCTCATAATCGTGCAGGTCCGCTGCCAGCTCGGCCAGGCGATCCATCACTGTCACATCGGACTTCAAGCCGGATACGGCAACCACTTGCTGCGCGAGCGCGAGTGCGCGACGACTCATAGCGGGGCTGCCCACCCAGAGGCGCTCATGGCCCAGTAGCGCCTTCGCGATAGCCCACCCTTCGTGAATCCGACCGACGAGGTTGGCTTGGGGGACACGCACGTCGGTGAAGAAAACCTCGCAATACTCCTCATCACCGGCGATGTTCATGATAGGGCGCACCCGCACTCCCGCTGACCGCAAATCGATCAACAGAAAACTGATGCCTTGTTGCTTGCGCTCGAACCGCCCCGTCCGCACCAGCGCAAACACATGAGTGGCATCATGCGCGTATGTGGTCCAGATCTTCTGCCCGTTGACCACAAAGTCGGTCCCATCGCTGATTGCCGCGGTTCGCAGGGAGGCCAGGTCCGAGCCGGCGTTGGGCTCGGAGTATCCCTGACACCAGATGTCCTCGCACCTCAGGATCCGCGGCAGCAGCGATTGCTGTTGCTGCGGAGTTCCGAAGGCCATGAGGATGGGTCCCAACATCTGCTCGCCGAAGTCGATCACCCGGGCGACCTGTTGGCGCTCCAGCTCTTCGTGATAGATCCGTTGCTTGCTGAAGGACAGACCCAATCCACCGTGCTCACGGGGCCAGGCCGGAGCCCGCCAGCCAGCCTCTTGCAGCGTTTGCAGCCAGGAGATCTTTTGTTGGCCTCTCAGCCTGTGAAATGGCCGCGTGGCGCTCAGTCGCCACTGGATCGGGTAGTGTTGCGCGAGCCAATTGCGCAATGCCAGGCGAAAGTCATCGTCGGATGCGCAGGACCAGTCGATCATGCAGACCTCTCGAGAAGCTCGGCGAACCGACGCAGATGGTGTCGCCTCCCGCCCAGCCAGGAGGAATGCAACATCGCCAGACGCAGCGCGAGTCCAGCGTCGGCTTCCTCCGCAAAACCGAGTCCGCCCAGGAGTTGCACTGCCGCTTGCGCGGTATCGAGTGCGGCTTGTGCCGCACGGGCTTTCGCAGCACTGATTGCGGCACAGGCGGTCGCCGATCCAGGCGCGGCATCCCAACGCTCAGCCGCACAGTGCCAGGAAGCGCGGGCGACCTGGTTTAGCATGTAAAGATTTGCAGCGCGGTGCTGAAGGGTCTGCAAGGTTCCCAAGGGCCGGCCGAACTGGACCCGCGAGCGCAAGTGCGCCAACACCTGTTCCAGAACCGACTCGGCCAAGCCGGTCTGAAAAGCGGCTGATGCGAGTGTGGCCGCCTCGACCGCCTCATTGACGAGAGCGACCGCCGATTGTCCCGTGACGAGGACCTCTTCCACCGGTACCGCGTGGAACTGCAAATGGGCGCGGGTATTTCTGTCCGTCGTGGGATGGGTGTCCATATGGAGACCGGGGGTGCCCTTGCGAATCAGAACGAGCGCGGGCTCTCCACCGCCTGCCAATACCAGAATCCCGTTGGCGAGGTCGGTGTTGGGCACGAACACCTTGTGACCGGTGAGACGACCGTCAGCCGACAAGCGGGTTGCACAGTTGCGCGTATCCACGCGCCCGGCATGCTCCTGCCAAGCAAGCGTCCAGAGTGCATCCCCCGAGAGCAGATCGGCTGCGATCGCATCACGCGCAGGTGTCCCGGGCAGTCCGCCGCACAGCGCGGCAGGCATCAATCCGCAGGCGATGAACGGCTCCGGCACGCGGCTTCTGCCGAACTGCTCGGCGAGCGCCCCTGCGCAGGCGAGCCCGAGATTCGAGCCTTGCAGGGACTCCGGTAGAGCGACGGCGAGCCAGCCCAGCTCCGCCATCTGCCGCCAAAGCTGCGCATCGAACGGCTGTGCGGGCGCAGCGTTCAATTTGATTCGCGCGCTCCGGTGCTGGGATTCAAAGAGCTGACGTGCACTGTCGACCAACAGCTGGCGGATGTCCGCGCCGCCCGCACGGGTGCTTGGGGCGACCGCCTGGACGGGCGCGGGGTCGGTCATGAATGCATTCCTTCAGGGCACGGGGTGAGGCGAGTATAGAATATTTTCGAACAAGCGCTAGACAGAATTGGCGAGGTGATGAAAGATGGGGCTCTCCCTGAGCGATGAGGCAGTCCTCGGCAGTGTCTGTATATCCGGGCAGTGATTTCGGCCGATGCACCGGCTTCACCCGTGGCAAGACTGCGATCGTGGGGGCCGCGACATTCGGCATGGGCGAGAGCCCGCAATGGAGCGCTATGGAGCTCGCGGCCGCCGCTGCGCAAGCCGCTCTGGATGATGCAGGCGTGAACCTCACCCAGATCGACGGGCTGTTTGGCTGTCTGCCCGAGGATCCCTTCGCAACGGTCCACATGGCCGAGTACCTGGGCATTCGACCGCGTCTGAGCGACAACAACCGCACCGGCGGCTCGGCGTTCATGACCCATGCAATTCACGCGGCCATGGCGCTCGAGGCGGGAGCGTGCGAATACGTGTTGATCCTCTACGGAAGCAACCAGAGAAGTGCCGGTCGCAAACTGGTTACTCCGCGCCGGCCTTCCGTCTACGAAGCGCCCTACCGTCCTCTGGTGCCCGCGTCAGCGTATGCACTCGTTGCCAGCCGGCACATGTTTGAATACGGCACGACCCGTGAGCAATTGGCCGCTGTGGCCGTCGCCGCGCGGCAATGGGCAAATCTCAATCCCGCGGCATTTGCACGGGGTGAGCTGACCATCGCCGACTGCCTCAGCTCCAGGATGGTGTCGGATCCGCTGACGGTCCGCGACTGCTGTCTGGTAACCGACGGTGCGGCAGCGATCGTCATGACCACTGCGGCGAGGGCCTGTGAGTTGCGGCGCGCCCCGGTGTATTTGCTTGGAGGCGCAGCAGCCACGTGGCATGACGGGATCGCACAGATGCGCGACTTGACGGTCACCGCGGCGTTCGAATCCGGCGCCCGGGCCTTTGCGCAGGCACAGTGTGCTCCCTCGGAGATCGACGTCATTGAGCTTTATGACGCCTTCACTATCAGCACCGTGTTGTTCCTGGAAGACCTCGGCTTTTGCAGGAAAGGGGAGGGCGGAGCCTTCATTCAAACGGGCGCCATTGCCCCTGGCGGATCGCTGCCCGTCAACACCAATGGGGGCGGCCTGTCCTGTGTCCATCCGGGTATGTACGGTTTGTTCGCTATCGTGGAGGCCCGGCAACAGCTGGCAAAGCTTGCGGACGGGCGTCAGGTCCCGAATGCCGAGCTGGCCGTGGCGCACGGGAGCGGGCTCGAGCTATCGAGTCAGGCCACTTTGATTCTCGGCACGGAGGCGACAGTTTGACGCGGCAGACTGCCCATCTCGACTGCATGTTCGCGCCCAGCTCGATCGCGGTCATCGGCGCCTCATCCGATCCTGCGCGCATCGGCGGACGGCCGATCGCCTACATGTTGCGGGCCGGCTTTCCCGGAGCCCTGTATCCGATCAATCCGGAGCGCTCCGAGGTCCAGGGTCTGCGCAGCTATCGGTCTATCGATGAGGTCCCGGGACCCGTCGACCTTGCGGTGATTGCCGTCAAGGCCGACGCTGTGTTGGATAGTGCGCGCACCTGTGCCGCGCGAGGCGTGCGCTGTCTGGTGGTGTTCAGCGCCGGCTTCGCGGAGTCCGGCACAGAGGGGCGCGAGAAACAGCGCCTACTTACCGAGCTGGGTACCCAGACCGGCATGCGGATCAATGGACCCAACTCACTCGGGCTCTTCAACGCAAACACCCGAGCGTTTCCCACGTTCAGTGTATCCGTCGAGCACTGCATGCCGCGGGGCGGACGGGTGGGCATTGCCAGCCAGAGCGGCGGTTATGGCGGCTACGTCCTGAAGCTTGCCGACGAGCGCGGCCTCGACATAGGCAATCTCATCACTACCGGCAATGAATGCGATGTCGAGATCGGCGAGGCGATTCACTGGCTGGCCGAAGATCCCGGAACTGACATCATTCTCGCCTACATGGAGGGTTGCCGCACAGGCGCCAAGCTGATGGCGGGGCTCGGGGCTGCTCGCCGCGCGGGTAAGCCGGTCGTCGTCATCAAAGTGGGCCGTACCGAAGTGGGCGCGAAAGCGGCGGCTTCCCACACCGCGGCGCTCGTAGGCAGCGATCACACGTTCGAGCTGGTTTTCCGGGAATATGGCGCATATCGTGCCCAGCATACGCAGGAGATGTTGGACATTGCCTGTGCGCTCAAGACAGGCAAACTGCCGCCGAATCGCTCCATCGGACTGGTCACCGTCTCCGGCGGCATCGGCGTACACATGTCGGATCTGGCTGCGCAGGCGGGATTGACCTTGCCCCCGCTGACAGCCGCAGCCGCGGAGCAGATCCGGGCCATCGTCCCTTTCGCCGCCACGGGCAACCCGCTGGATGTGACCGGGCAGGTGGCCAATGATCCGCAGGTGTTGCAGCGGAGCCTGGAGATCATGCTGCGCTCGTCAAATTATGGCAGCACACTGGTGTTTCTCGGCCATGCCGGCAGTGTCCCGTCGTTGGAGGCCCGCCTCAATGCGGCCATGGAGCATGTCGCGGCGGCCTTTCCCGATCGCTTGATCGCATGCTGCACGACCAGCAAGATTCCCCTCTCACCCGAGGCGCGTGTGTTGCAGTTTCCCGATCCACCGCGCGCCATCAGCGCGCTCGCGGCCTGCGCGCACTTTGCGGAAGCTCGATGGAAACAGGTGGCACCACTGTTTCCCGCGGGTGACGTGACTCTCCGCGCCGATTGGAGCCGTCGCTACAACGAGTATGAAGCCAAGGAGCTTCTGAAGTGTGCCGGGGTGGCCGTGCCCCTGGAATACTTCGTGCGGGATGCGCAGGAAGTCCCCGCTGCAGCAGCCGCTGTCGGGGGGCCGGTCGCACTCAAGATTGTCTCGCCGGATCTGCTCCACAAATCCGACGTGGGTGGCGTCGCCCTGGGAATCTCCTCGCCTACCCGGGCGGGTGAGATCGCAGGCGAGATGCTGCACGCCGTCTCCAAGGCCGCTCCCACGGCACGCATCGATGGCTTTCTGGTGTCGGAGATGGTCAATGGCGTGGAGTGTCTGATCGGTGTGCATCCCGACCCGGTGTTCGGTCCTGTCCTGGTCCTGGGCGCCGGGGGTATTGCGGTCGAGCTGTTGCAGGACGTCACGCGGCGGCTGGTACCGGTTGGCCCCGAAGAAGCGGACGCAATGATCCGCGAGCTGCGCACCTTCGCTCTACTCGATGGCTATCGCGGCAAGCCCAAGGCCGACCTCGCTGCCCTCGGCCAGGCGATTGTCAGGATTTCCGAGCTGGCGTACGCCAATGCCGATCGCATCGAGGTATTCGAAGTCAACCCGCTCATCGTCCGCGCTGCCGGGGAAGGGGCTGTCGCGCTCGATTGTGTCCTGACGACGCGAGCGCCGCCATGATCGAATATCCAGCGATACTGGGCCGACGACGCGACTATCCGCCGTGTACGATCACAGTGCGCGACACGTTATTTTATGCACTCAGCCTGGGGTGCGGGAGCGATCCCACCAACCCTTCGGAGCTGCGGTTTGTAATCGAGCGCGAGCTGACGGCCTTGCCGACCATGGCGTGCGTGATCGGCGCACACAGCATCAAGGACCTCGACCTCGGCATCGACTACTCCAAGGTCGTGCACGGTGAGCAATCGCTTCAGCTCTTCAAACCCGTTCCGAGCTACGGCACATTTGGTTGCACCGTGGAGGTGGAGTCCGTACTGGATCGCGGCCCTGAAAAGGGTGCCATCATCAACCTGCGTCGCGCGTTGCGCGATGGAAGTACCGGCGAGGTGCTGGCGCAGAGCCTGATGACTCTCTTCTGTCGCGGCGACGGGGGTTTTGGGGGACCCCCTCCGCCGGCTGGCACGCCTCACTTCACACCCAATCGCCCTCCCGATGCCGTGTTTGAGCAGCAGACGCTACCGCAGGCTGCACTCCTGTATCGGCTGAACGGCGATATGAACCCGCTACATGCGGACCCCGACGTCGCAGCGCGCGCGGGCTTTGATCGACCGATCCTCCATGGGCTGGCGACGTTCGGAATGGCCGCTCGCGCCATTGTGATGAATCTATGTAACGGGCATGCTTCCCGTCTGCAGCGGCTCCGTGCACGATTTCGCGCGCCGGTCTACCCGGGTGACCTGTTACGTACCGAGATGTGGCGTGAGGGGGGCGATGTTGATTTCAGAACGAGCGTGGTCAACCGTTCTTGTTTGGTTCTGGAGGATGGCCGGGCGGGACTGACGGGTTGAGGACTATCAGGTGTCGACCATATCGTGCCATAGCAGCGCCGCACCCCGTTTGGCGAGCTGACGCCCCAGGCGGGCCGCCCAGAAGCGGTCATTGCCCAGCTCGGTTCGCCACGACCACAGGCGCCTCGTCAGGCAATGCAGTGGGTAGTCGGCAGTAAACCCCATGGCCCCATGCAATTGATGTGCAGCGGCCGTCGCGACCCCGATCGCGAGGTTGGCTCGGATTTTGGCCGCGGCTATCGCGTAGCCCGACTCGCGAGTGGGTCCGTGGTGATCCACGCTCGCGCACGCGGCTCGCGCAGCGCAACCCGCCGCTGATACCTCCTCGGCGAACACGGCAAGTTGTTGCTGAACGGCCTGGAATGACCCGAGGGGCTTCCCAAACTGTATCCTCGACTTCGCGTGCTCGGTCGTCATCGCGAGCGCCGCGCTCAGCGCTCCGGAGATTTGACCCAGGCGGACCAACACACCGTATTCCTCGATTCGTGCGCTCGGGTCACCACGTGAGCACGTGTCACAGGGCACGTTCTCGAATGTCAGAGTATCGCGCGGCTCATCCGCAAGGTTCGAGAGCCGATCGATCGATTTCGCGTCGCTGGCGCGCAAGCGTATCCACCCGCCATCAGAGGTCATGCCAATGATCCACGCGGCATTTCGGCCACAGGGAACATTGCGAAACACCCCCGAGAACATCACACCTTCGCGCACACCGCGACATTCGAAGGCAACGCTGCCGAGACCTTCCAGAGGAGGGAAACCGGCAATGGCGCAGGCCCAACTCGCGAGCACCGCCTCGCCGACGGGCAGGGGGCAAGCTGTGCGCCCCACTTCGAGTTGCACGTCAAACAAGTCGCGCCATGTGCCCCCGAATCCACCCGACTCCTCCGGGATGAGAAGCCCTGTGAGGCCGAGGTCGTTAACCCGTTGCCAAGCGCTTGCGAAATCCGATCGGCCCGTCAGCCCGGGCTCCGCAAGTAGCCTTGCGAGACTGTCCGCGATCAGGATAGCTGCGGAGCTGCTCATCGTAGTCCAAGCCCCCGTGCCACGATGCCGCGTAGAATCTCGCGTGTTCCGCCACGAAGCGAAAATGATTGGGAGGTCTGCAGCAGGAAGCCCAAGGCGTGATCCAGTGGGCCGCCTTTGATGAGATCGACGTCGCTGTCGGCGAGCGCTTGCACGAGTTGGGGTAAGCGCTGCTCGAAGCTGTTGCCGAGATCCTTGACGATGGCCGCTTCCACTAGCGGATCGCGCCCCTGGGCCAGTTGTACGGCAAGCGCGGCCGACATCTGCCGCAGGGTCCACATCTCAGCGGCGGTTTGACCGATCACTCCCAACAGAGGCTCCTGTGGGTGCGCGCCGGCGGCCTGTACGAGGAGCTCGAACAGTCGGAAGCTGCTCAAGTAGCGCTCGGGACCACTGCGCTCGAGGGAAAGCTCCGCGGTGACCTGCTTCCAGCCTTCGCCCTCGGCTCCGATCAACGCTTGCGCGCCGAGCTCGACATCATCGAAGAACACCTCGTTGAAATGGCGCTCGCCGCGCAGATCGAGGATCGGGCGAATGGTAATCCCCGGTAAGGACAGATCGACCAGGAATTGACTCAGCCCGCCGTGCCGGCTTTCGGCAGCGCAGGTGCGCGCCAGCGCAATCATGCGATGGGCATGGTGGGCATTGGTCGTCCACACCTTCTGTCCGCTCAGGCGCCAGCCGCGGGTAGTGCGCGCGGCCGTCGTTCGAATGGCCGCCAGGTCAGAGCCGGCTCCCGGTTCCGACATGCCGATGCAGAAATACAGATCTCCCCGGGCGATGGCCGGCAAATGCTCGAGCTTTTGCGCCTCGGTTCCATATCTCAGCAGCAACGGTCCGCTCTGCCGATCGGCGATCCAATGCGCTGCGACAGGGGCTCCGGCCGCCAGCAGCTCTTCCAACACGACATAGCGCTCGAGTGCGGATCGCTCGTGCCCCCCGTATTTTTTCGGCCATGTCATGCCAATCCAGCCGCGCTCGCCGAGCGCTCGGCTGAAGCCGGAGTCGAAGCCGCTCCAGGAGCGAACGCGCTCATCGGCGGGATACTTCTCGAGGGCCTGCTGCAGGAACTCGCGCACGATCGCGCGCAGCTCCTCGGCCTCCGGCGTCATCCGACAAGGCTCGAAATCAAACACGTGCTGGTGCGCCTGCAAAATCAGCGGACCCGAGGATCGTTGCATTCGGGTTAAAATCTGTCAAGCGCTTGTTCGAAAATGTGGACACCTGACGTCCGGCGTGCGATGGTGAGCGCCAGGTGGAGCGCAGGGGCGCGAGCATGATCACATTGCAAGGGCGGGTCATCGTTGTCACAGGTGCGGGGCAAGGTATCGGGCGTGCAATCGTCGAGCGCACGGTTGAGTTCGGGGGCGTGGTCGTTGCAGTGGATGTCAATGCGCACGCGCTCGCAGACCTTGCACAAGCATTTGGACCGGCTCAGGTGCTTACCCACGTCGGCAGCGTGAGCGATCCCGACTGTGCCCCACTGGTCATCCAGAGAGGCGTCGAGCGTTTCGGGGCCGTCCACGGCTTGGTCAACAATGCCGGTATCGTGCGCGCGGCCATGGCGCACAAGATGTCAGTCGCGGCATGGCGGGAAGTGATGGATGTGAATGCGAGCGGTGCGTTCTATTTCCTGCAGGCGGCGGGGGAGCACATGCTCGAGCGCGCAAAGCGCGATGGGGGGCCGCGCGGGGCGATCGTGAACATCTCCTCGGATGCCGGTCGGCGCGGCACCATCGGACAAATCAACTACAGCGCTTCCAAGGCCGCGCTGTTGGGCATGACCATGAGTGCCGCGCGGGAGTGGGGCAAATTCGGCATTCGCGTGAATACCATCGCTTTCGGTGTGGTGGAAACGGCCATGACCGAGCGGGTTCGCGGTGAAGAATTCCGCGCGACCTATCTGGCGCAGATTCCGTTCGGCCGCTGGGCGAGCCCGGCGGAAGTGGCTCTGCCTGTTCTGTTTCTGCTCTCCGATGCGGCCAGCTACATCACCGGCCAGCACCTGTCCGTGAATGGCGGCTATCACATGAGTGCCTGAGTCTGGAGTGCACAATGAGTCTGGAGTGGACAAAGTGAGTCAGTTGACCAACAATGACCGCCTGGCCGAAAGGTGGTAACCATGCAGCGCAATCCAGGTTTTTTCTTCGATGCGACGGCCCAGGCGGAGCTCATTCGTCGCGGCGAGGCTTCTCCAGCGCAGTTCGTTGAGCTTGCCATCGAACGCATCCAACGGCTGAACCCCGCGCTGAATGCAGTGATCTATGAGCGCTTCGACGCCGCGCGCCGCGAGGCTGCAGTGGCGAGTGGGCCGTTTCGGGGCGTCCCTTATCTGCTCAAAGATCTGACGTACTCCAAGGGCGACCTGCACTGTGCTGGCATTGCTGGCGTCAAGAAGGCAGGCTATCGGGCCGATCACGATGCCTACCTGGTGACGAGGCTGCGCAAGGCCGGCTTTGTACTCGTGGGTCTTTCCAACACCCCGGAGCTCGGGCTGACCGCGACGACGGAGCCGGTGGCTTTCGGTCCGACACGCAACCCCTGGAATCCGGACTACTCCACGGGAGGCTCCAGTGGCGGCTCCGCGGCCGCCGTCGCGGCCGGCATGGTTCCGGTGGCACACGGCAGCGATGGCGGGGGCTCGGTGCGCATGCCATCGAGCCAGTGCGGCGTCATCGGCTTGAAGCCGACGCGCGGTAGAATCTCTACAGGTCCTTTGGTTCGCGACTCGGATGATGTGTCAGGACTGTCCCATGAGGGGCTGCACACCCGCAGCGTGCGCGACCTGGCAGCCATGCTCGATATCGTCAGCGGCAACTATCCTGGCGATGCTTACCGTGCGCCGCCTCCCGCCCGGCCATTCGCCGAGGAAGTTGGCAGGGAGCCGGGAAAACTGCGCATTGGCGTGCTGACGACAGATCCGTCTGGCCAACTCGAAGTGCATGCAGAATGCGTTCGTGCCGCATGGGCGACCGCTGAGACCCTCGCCCAGATGGGACATCAGGTAGAGGCCGGCTATCCGGAGGTTCTCAAGCAGGGAAGCTGGCCGCAGGCATTCATGCCTTGTATCGCTGTGGTGGTCAAACGAGAGTTGGATTACTACGGCCGACTCATCGGTCGTCCGCTAACGGAGGACGATGTTGAGTTCTCCACCTGGAACTACGCGGAGATGGGTCGCCAGGTCAGTGCCATGGACTACGCAGCCGGCATCGACAGCATCCGCGTGCAAGCGCGCGAGATGGAGCGCTGGTGGGAGTCCGGCTGGGATCTTCTCCTGACACCAACCTTGCCTGTCTTGCCGCCGCGTATCGGGGAAATACAGCCGACGCGGGAGAATCCCTTCTCCACACTGGCGATGTCTATCAGTCATTACACTGTGCCGTTCAACGTCTCGGGGCAGCCCGCGATATCACTGCCGGTGCACTGGAGCGAAAACGGCTTCCCTGTAGGTATACAGCTGGCGGCGGCGTACGGCCGTGATGATCTGTTGATCAGGGTTGCGGCTCAATTGGAAAGCGCGATGCCGTGGTCAACCCGGCATCCCCCAATCGCATTGCAGAGGTGAGCTCGATGGCACGTTTGAAGGGAAAAGTGGCCCTCGTCATGGGTGGCGGCTCGGACGGCCCGCCGGCGCGCGGCGAACAACTGCCGATCGGCAACGGACGCGCGGCGGCTATGCAGTGTGCCCGGGAAGGTGCCGCGGTGATAGTTGCGGATCGGCGCCTGGACGCCGCCGAAGACACAGCCAGGGCCATTCGCGCGGAGGGTCATCTGGCGGAAGCCGTCGCTTGCGATGTCAGCCAGGCAGATCAGTGCAGGCTGGCGGTAGCGAGCACGGTGCAGAAGTTTGGAGCCCTGCACCTGCTGGTCAACAATGTCGGCATTGCCGACATGGGGCCTGCCGTGGACGCCTCGGAAGAGGAGTTTGCCAGAATAATGTTGGTCAATGTGCGGGGCCAATTCCTGGCCATCAAACACGCGTTGCCTGCGATGCAGCGCGCGGGCGGTGGGGCGATCGTCAACGTCTCATCACTGAATGCGGTGCTGAGCGGTGGCGGAGCCGGCGTTGCGTATGAGACCAGCAAGACGGCCCTGCTCGGACTGACGCGCAATGTCGCGGTATCAGCCGCGGCGCTCAACGTGAGAGTGAACTGCGTGCTGCCCGGAATCATCGATTCCACCATGCTGCGCCGTTATGTCGGCGACCAGCAGATCGACTTCTCCGGCCGTATTCCTTGCCGCAGGATGGGGACTCCTTGGGAAGTGGCGCGGGCGATCGTGTTCCTGCTTTCGGATGAGGCTTCGTATATCACCGGCACCCAATTGCTCGTCGATGGCGGGGTGGCGGCTTCGCTATGAAAGACCCCGGTAGACCGGTTCTGTTGGACGCGACCGCTCAGGCGGAGAAGATTCGACGCGGCGAGGTGTCGCCCGAGGACTTGCTCGAGCAGACCATCGCTCGCATCGAGAAGCTCAACCCCGCTCTCAATGCCATCGTCATCCCACTGTTTGAGAAGGCACGCCGCGAGGCCCGCTCGGCTCCGCAGAGCCTGTTCCGGGGCGTACCCTATATCCTCAAAGACTTGAGTTTGTTCTCCAAGGGGGATCCGTATGTCGCCGGGGTGGCGGCTTTGAAAGCGGCCGGCTACCGGTCCGATCACGATTCCTATTTTGTCGAGCGCATGCGTGCGGCCGGCTTTGTGCTGACCGGACGGGCCAACAGCCCCGAGTTGGGAATCATGGGCCCGACGGAGCCTGTGACGTGGGGTTGGACGCGCAATCCCTGGAATACGAGTTATCAGACGGGCGGTGGCGGCGGAGCGGCCGCCGCCGTGGCGTCGGGAATGGTGCCCGTCGCTCACGGCAATGATGGCGGTGGGTCGGTTCGCATTACTGCCGGACAGTGTGGGGTTGTAGGGCTCATGCCCAGTCGCGGCCGCGTGTCACCCGGACCGATGATTCACAACTGTGACAACGTTGCGGGAATGTTGCGGGAAGGACTGATAGCGCGAAGCGTGCGAGACGTCGCCGCAGTCCTCGACATCGTGAGCGGTCACCGTCCCGGGGATGCCTACTGCGCCCCGGAGCCCTCGCGCCCGTTCGCGACAGAGTTGGCGCGAGAGCCTCGCAAGCTACGCATCGGTGTGTTGGATTCGGATCCGGCGGGTCAGGTCCAGGTGGATCGCAACTGTGCCCGGGCAGTGCAGGCAACTGCGGATATACTGGCAAAGCAAGGTCATGGGGTCTCGGCTGGTTTCCCGGCCGTATTGCGCCAGGGTGGCTGGCCCGAGGCCTTCAATCCGTGCATCGCGGTCGTCGTGGCCCGGGAGCTGGAGCTGTTCGGGAAGCTGATCGGCCGAGCGTTGACCGCGCAGGATGTCGAGCCGGTGACCTGGAAATATGCCGAAATGGGCCGTCATGTGACGGCTGACCTGTACGCGGCCGGAGTCGACAGTCTGCGCGCGCGCGCCCATGAAATTGAAAGGTGGTGGGCCGATGACGGCTGGGATGTGCTCGTCACACCCACCATGCCCGTTCGCTCGCTGCGGGTGGACGAGACACCGGCAAAGGACGAGTCTTTCCTGCAGCTCGCGGTGGCCATCACCCTGTTTACAGTGCCCTACAACGTCTCGGGTCAGCCGGCGATCTCACTGCCGCTCTACTGGGGAGACGATGGGCTGCCGGTCGGGGTCCAACTGGTCGCAGCCTGCGGACGCGAAGATATCCTCCTGCGCCTGGCCGCTCAGTTGGAGCAGCTGATGCCCTGGGCCGAACGGATTCCTCCGCTGGCCCAGGGCCTCTGATCCGATCAACGGGCTCGGGCGAACGTGTGTTTGCCCGTGACGCCTGTAAACACAATACGGTCTCCGTCGCGACGACCTTGGAGACGCGTGGTGGGTTTGCCGTGATCCCACACGAGGGTACCGTCCATGGCGATGGTCCCGTCTGTGCCCTCTAGCGGGATCGCGACCTGCCCCGTCGTTCCGGTTGGCGCCTCCATGGATAGGATGAGGGAGTCTTCTTCGGCGCGCTTCCACCGCACCGAGAGGGTGCCTTTGGGTGTGGGCACGTCTCCCTGCGCCCAGCTCAAGTCCACAGGCTGGGGCGCGATTTCCCACTTGGTGAAGCCATCCGTGAGCGGCCGGACGCCTAACACATAATTTGACAGGGCAGGCACCGCGGTACTCCAGGGATGCGCCCGGCTGACTGTATTACCATCGACCAGGCTAGTACCGGGGCGTGGAATCTGCGGTGTGCCTTGGACCGACATCTCCTCCCACGGCGTGCCAGGTCCATAGTCCAACATGTGAGTCCATGTTGTGCGGATCAGCCGCAGGCCGCCCTTGCCATCGCCGTAGCGGAACCTCGCTACCGCCTCGTGAGCCACAATCCACGGCGATACATATTGCGTGATGTAATGGCTGTCGGAAAACTCGCTGTTGGCTGTCCCGAAGGGCGTTTGCAACTTACTTTCGAGGAAGAGCATGGCCCGATGCGCCTGATCATCGCTCAGCAGGCCGAAGACGAGGGCGCCGACATTGGCATCGGCAGTATGGTCGTGCCGAGGATCTTCCGGGTTGAGAACCATCGCTCCCACTGTCGAATCCCACATCTTCCCGAGCAATTCGAGCTTCACCGCACTGGCGCGTCGTTCGAGCACTTGCGCGGCGTGCGGATCGTGTGCGGCCGTACGCTCCAGCCTTGCAAGCGACAAGAGTGCTCCGTAGTAGATTTCATTGATGAACGCGTCCGCACCGACCGCACGATCCGGAGGATGCCAATCGAACGATAGCTTCTTGTCGTAATCACCGGCTTTCCAAAGTGCGCCACCATCGGTGTGATTGGCGAAGAACTGCAGGACGCGGCGGGCGACAGGCAGCATCTGCCGTACGAACGCAACATCACCCGTATAGCGCAAGTATTCCGCCAGACTGATCACCCACCATGCGGAATAACTGTCGATGCGCGCGAGTCCCGCTTCCGCGGGCGGCTCAAAACCGGCGGGTGGCCCTTTCGGGACGCTCAAGTCCGCACCCTCGCAAGGCACATCAATCAGGCTCGTTGGAGGCAACGAGCCGTCCGGAGACTGCTGACAGGAGAAGAGCCGGATCGAATCGCGTACCACATCCCGGTACCCGCTGCTCTGATAGTAAGCCGCCAGGCCTGAGATCTGGATATTCGCACCGTAGACAGTGCGGTCGCGCTTCGCTCCATCCATGAGCACCCATCGGCCGTGCGGGTTCCTGCGTGTGTCCCGCGCTGTCGACAATTGGGTCGCATACGCGCTGGCGTACCAGGCGCGATTGAGATCCCGATCGCTCGAGAGAAAGTAGCCGTCCTGCGCCGGTTTGAAATTAATCTGTCTGACCCGGATGAAATCGAGCGTGACCGATCCCGGCCCGTCGAGCGTGATGGCAATATATCGCTGGGAGCCGCGCAACCCCGGACTGCGCAACGTCTGGGGCTCGGCTGGGGGCGCGAAAACGTCCGCACGACTATCTGGATCGTCGTCGGTGCCCAGGGTGCGGCCCTTGTAGAAAAAGTCGTTTGGATCGTTCGAGCCGTCGCCCTCCGTACGCAGCAGATGGCGATCCTCGGAGTAGGACAATCTGATCGGAGCACCCGCGGCCCGGGTGACGCCGATCTCGACATAGCCGCTGGCGGGTACTCCCAGGTCTACTATGATGCGAGAGGTCCCCGATCCTATCGTGGTGAGCGTCGTGTGACCTCCGCCGGATCCCAGCAGTCCTTTTGTGTTGGTGACCGAGGCTGGATCGCCCTCGACAGAAATCTCCCGAGGCTCGACGAACTCACCCGGTACTGCGAGAACGTATTGGTGCCACCCTGCATCCGCGCTCATCGGCTGGGCTGACAGCTCGACCGCAGTGTTTGTGCCAGCATTGGCGACTATTGACGCCAGCGACCCGGCCAAGGCGGCCATCGTGGTGCACTTGAGCGCGCTCATCGGCTTGTCCAGGCGAAGGTGTGTCGACCGGCGATGCCGGTGAAGATTACGGCGTCACCTTCGCGATGCGCCGTCGCCGGGCTGACCGCCTTTTCCTCCTGCCACACAATACGTCCGTCCATCGCGATGGTGCGTGGCGCACGAAGCAGGGGCACCCCGACCTGTCCGGAAGTGCCGTCGGGCGCATCGACAGTCAGCAGGAACGAGCTGTCATGCTCTCCCCGTTTCCAACGCACGGACAGGCTACCAGCGGGGCTGGGCACTTCGCCCTGGGCCCATTGCAAATCAGCTGGATGAGGCTCGATGGCCCATTCGCGATAGCCGTCCGCGAGGGGCCTGACTCCGAGAACAAACATTGAGAGCGCGGGTACGGCGGTGCTCCATGCGTGCGCCGCATCGACCAGCTCTCCTGTTGTGATACTCGTCCCGGGCCGGGCATTGACGGGCTTTCCCGACATTCCGATCTCTTCCCACGGGGTACCGGGACCCACTTCGAGCATGTGGGACCAGGCGGTGCGAATCACGTCCAGGGCCCCGATATCGTCTCCGTAGCGGAAGCGGCCGACGGATTCGATGGCCAGGACGTATGGGGAGACGTATTGAGTCATGTAGGGATCATCCGGAAACTCTCCGCTGGCCGTTCCATAGGGGGTCTTCAGACGGGTGCCGAGGAAATTCATGACACTGTGCGCCTGTTCCGGTGTCACAAGGCCGAACCACAGAGCGCCGACATTGGCGTCGGCTGCATGATTGCGCCGGGAATCCTCGGTGTTCAGCAAAAAGGCGCCCACGGTCGGATCCCATAGCTTCTGGAAAAGCGCGGCACGGACCTTGTCGGCCCGGTCATCGAGCTCCTTTGCCGCCGCCTCGTCATGAGCAACGGAACGCTCGAGCCGAGCCAGGGCGCGCAACGCGCCGTAGTAGGCCTCATTCCCGAACGCGTCGATGCCGGTCGTTTTGTCCGGAGTGTGCCAGTTGAATGCCAACTTGCCGTCGTAATTGTCCGCTCGCCACAGCGCTCCCTCGGGTGCATGTTTGGCGAAGAACTGCAGGGCTCGGCGGGCCACGGGCAGGAGCTCCGCGACGGTCTGTCGATCGCCGCTGTAACGCTGATAGTCCGCCAGATCGATCACCCACCACAACGTGAAACTATCCAACCTCGCCAGAGCGACTTCGCCGGGCGGCTCGAATCCGGCCGGTGGACCTTTGGGTGGCCCGGGATCGACGGCAGGGCAGGGGACATCAACCACACTTGCGGCCGGAAATGTCCCGTCGGGTGCCTGTTGACAGGAGAAGAGATAGATCGAGTTGCGCAGAACCGCACGAAACGCAGCGCCCTGGTAGTACGCCGAGAGGCCCGATACCCCGAGATCCTGCGGGTAGACGACTCGGTCGCGTTTCGGACCGTCGACGAGCACCCATCCGGCCGTAGGGGTCTTGCGCGTGTTGCGCACCGTTGACAGGTCGACCGCATACGCACTGGCATACCAGGCACGATTGAGCTTCTCGTCGCTGGAGAGGAAATGGCCGTCGTAGCTGCCTCGGAAGTTGGTTTGTCTCACCCGCACGGAATTCACAGTGAGCATGCCGGGACCGTCGAGCGTTATTGCGATATAACGTTCGGAGCCGCGCAGTCCCGGGCTGACTAGCGTCGTGGCTTGCGCCGGAGGCTTGAAAACGTCCGCCCTACCGTCAGGATCATCATCCGTGCCGAGGCTTCTGCCTCGATAGAAAAAGTCGTTGGGATCGGTGGAAGCGTCCCCGTCCTTGTGCAGCGACTCCCTCATTTCGGCGTAGGACATTCGGATCGGCGCGCCGGAGGCCTTGACGACTCCCAGCTCCACGTAGCCGCTCGCGAGGAGTCCGAGATCGATGATGAGCCGCGTGCCGCCGGCCTTGCGGGTTGTTAGTGTTGCACCCTCTGACGCGCCGCTCAGGAGTGTCTCGGCATTCTTCGCACCGTCTGGGTCGCCATCCACAGTGATGGCCTTGGGTGTGACAAAGTCCCCGGAAACATCCAGGACATAGCTCCTCCAATGCGAGTCCGCGGCAATGGCTGTTCGTGAGGAGGCCACAGCGGCCGGCGCAGCCGGTGGCGCTTGCCCGCCGCAGGCGCTCAAGCCACAGCAAACGGCACCGACGAGCAACAGCCCGCCAGTCACTCCAGCTCTATCGATCAATGATGGGACGTTCAACGGACCCTCCCGGGCGAAGCATGGCACGGCGCCGCAGCGGTGCGCATGCCAGGTGAATGATGGCGCGTATCGCGTTACACTCGGACGGTAGACTCAGTCACTTGACCGAGTCTGTTGGCGGACAGTCTTTTTGTCAATCTCGAGGGGACGGCATGGACACAGTATCGGGGGGGTGTGCGGTCGATCCGCTGCACCAGATGGCTTCCGTAGGGCGCCAGGCACTGACGAATCTGACCCGCTTCGCCGACCGGCCGGCGATCTGCGACGGGTCTACTAGCTTGAGCTACCGGCAGCTCGGGGACATGACCGCTCGGCTGATCTCGGTTCTCAAACAGGCGGGCTTGCGGCGCGGCAACGCCCTCGCCATTCTTGCCGGCAATCGGGCGGAGGTGCTGGCCGCCATGCTGGCCGCGAATCTGATGGGAATGCGCTACACGCCGTTGCATCCGCTCGCCGCGCTCGAGGATCAGCGGTTCATCATTGCGGATGCGGAAATCGACTCACTCATTGTCGACCCGCAGAAGTTCGGCGCTCGCGCCCTGGAGATTCGCGCTGGCGTGCCACATCTGCGCCACCTGTTGACTCTCGGACCCCTGTCCGGCGGGGTCGATTTGCTCGAAGGCATGCGGCATGCGCGCCCGGCGCCTCTCATCGATGAAAGCGATCCGCAGGCTCCCGCATTCGTCATCTACACCGGCGGTACGACCGGCAAATCCAAAGGAGCCCTGCACACTCACCGCTCTATCCAGACGGCGACCCTGCTGATGGCTTGCGAGTGGGAGTGGCCGAGCGAGATCCGCTTTCTGGCTGCAACACCCATCAGCCACGCCGCTGGCGGGATGTTGCGTCCAGTGATGTATCGCGGCGGCTATACGCGGTTGCTGCATGGATTCGATCCCGAGGTGTTCTGCAGGACGATCCAGGAAGAGCGGATCACCTGTACGTTGTTGGTTCCGACCATCTTGTACGCACTGATCGACAGTCCCGCGCGGCACCGCTACGACCTGTCGTCGCTGCAAATGATCGTCTATGGCGCGGCTCCCATGTCACCAGACCGGCTACGTCAGGCCATCGAGGTATTCGGTCCGATCTTCGTCCAGCTCTACGGCCAGACGGAGGCGCCACAGTGCATCGCGACGCTGCGCAAAGCGGATCATGATCTGACCCGCCCCGAGCGCCTGGTGTCGTGCGGGCTGCCTTCGGCCGGACTCGATGTCAGGCTCTTCGATTCCAACATGAAGGAAGTGCCTGTCGGCAGCCCCGGGGAGATCTGCGTCCGCGGTCCGTTGGTGATGGAGGGCTATTGGAAACGGCCCGAGGCGACCGCGGAAGTCTTCCACGGCGGTTGGCTGCATACAGGAGACGTCGCAGTGCGCGATAATGAGGGCTATCTGACGATCGTTGATCGCACCAAGGATCTGATCATTACCGGTGGCGTCAATGTCTACCCGCGGGAGGTCGAGGATGCGCTCATGTCACATCCTGCGGTGGCCAGCGCTGCCGTCATCGGCATTCCCGATCCCAAATGGGGGGAGGCAGTCATGGCATTTGTAGTGTTGCAGAAAGGAGCTGCTGTCGAGCTCGACAGCCTGCGTCGCCACGTCAAGGAACGAAAAGGAGGGCCCTGGACGCCCAAAACGATTGAATTCGTAGACCAGTTGCCTCTGACCGGCCTCGGCAAGATCGACCGCAAAGCGTTGCGGGCGCGCTTCTGGCCCAGCGATGCGAGGCAGGTCTCATGACCGGCGCGCTCGAGGGTTTACGGATCATCGAGATCGCCGGAATCGGGCCGGCGCCTTTTTGCGGCATGATGCTGGCGGACCACGGCGCGCAGGTCATTCGTGTGGAGCGAGTGGGAGCGCACCCTTCGCGTAAGAACATCTTGAACCGCTCGCGCCGCTCGATCGCGGTGGACCTGAAAGCCGCGGCGGGCGTGCAGATCGTGCGCGATCTGGCGCGGACGGCCGATGGATTGATCGAAGGATTTCGTCCTGGCGTCATGGAGCGGCTCGGAATCGGGCCGGAGGTCTTGCTGGCGGATAATCCTCGGCTCGTCTTCGGACGCATGACAGGTTGGGGCCAGAGCGGACCTTACGCGGGTGATGCCGGTCATGACATCAACTTCATTGCGTTGACGGGCGCGCTGGATGCGTTGGGACGTGCGGGTGAAAAACCCACGCCTCCCATCAACCTGGTGGGCGACTTCGGCGGTGGCGGGTTGCTTCTGGCTTTTGGAATGGTCAGTGCCATTCTGCACGCCTCCCGTACCGGTCAGGGACAGGTAATCGATTGCTCGATCGTGGACGGCACGTCGCTCCTGATGAGTATGGTTTGGGCCTTGCGTGCCCAAGGTCGATGGGGCCCGTCACGCGGTACCAACCTCCTCGATACTGGCGCGCACTTCTACGAGACTTATGAGACGGCCGATGGAGGTTTCATCTCCCTTGGATCCATCGAGCCGCAGTTCTATGCGCGCCTGCGCGAGTTGCTGGGTCTGGAGGCCGATCCAGAGTTCGATCGGCAGATGGATGCGAGCCGCTGGCCGCTGCTCAAAAGGCGACTCGCAGAGCTCTTCATCCGCCGTACGCGGGACGAATGGTGCGCGCTGCTCGAGCACCAGGATGTCTGTTTTGCTCCGGTCCTTTCAATGAACGAAGCGCAGGCTCATCCCCACAATCAACAGCGTGGTGTTTTCATAGAGGTTCAGGGCGTCACGCAACCCGCTCCCGCACCCCGATTCTCGGTCACCGCCGCAAAAACGCCGACCATGCCCGGCACAGCGGGCAGCGATGGGGACGAGTTGTTGCAATCGATCGGCTATGACAAAGAGCGCATTGCCGATCTGCGGCGAAGCGGCGTCATTGAATGAGGCTGTTATGAAGGCGCAGTTGCATCCGGATGTGTCCGTCGAGGCCTTGGGGCACGTTACGGTGGTAGAGATTCATCGACCGCCGAACAACTACTTCGACGCGGGGCTCGTGGGGGCTATAGCGGATGCGCTGGCCAGGCTCGATGAGACTCCCGAGTGCCGTGTGGTGGTGCTTGCATCGCAGGGACGTTGCTTCTGTGCGGGAGCCAACTTCAATGGGCCGGAAAGGCTGGAGCCGCGCGCTGTGTATCGTGCGGCACTGCCGATGTTCAAGCGACGCAAGCCCCTCGTGGCGGTGGTTCAAGGGCCCGCTGTGGGGGGTGGTCTGGGTCTGGCGCTTGCAGCTGATTTCCGGCTCGCAGCGCCCGAGGCGAGATTTCATGCCAACTTCGTGGCCCTGGGTCTGCACCCCGGCTTCGGACTGACATATACGTTGCCACGTGCGATTGGCACACAAAAGGCTGCGAGCCTGCTCTTGAGCGGCCGACGCGTGGATGGCAACGAGGCGCTACAACTTGGGCTTGCCGATGGCCTCGCGCCATTGGAGCGGCTGCGGCCTGCTGCCATGGAATTCGCCGCCGCGTTGGCTACCGGAGCCCCACTGGCGATTCGAAGCATACAATTCGCTCTAATCGACGGTGTAGCCGCGCACGTGGAGCAAGCGATGGAGCGTGAGGCCTTGGCACAAGAGGCTCTCATGGGAACCGCGGACTTCAAGGAGGGCGTGCGCGCCGCGGCAGAGAGGCGTCCACCTCATTTTACCGGCAGTTGACCAAATCGGGCGGCAGTCAAACATCCTGCCAGCGGGGGGCGCGTTTTTCGGCGAATGCGCGCGGACCCTCTTTGACGTCCTCGGAGTCGAGAAGATCCCTCATGGCCGGATATTGCCGCTGGTGAGTCAGGGCGCTGGCGAGATCCGGCTCGTCCAGTCCGCGCAGCGCCGCCTGTTTGGAGGCTCGCACCGAACGGGGACTGCATTGGATGATCTCGGCCGCGAGACTTCGCGCTGTGGGCAGTAATTCCTGTGGTGCCACAACCTGGTTGACGAATCCCAACTGCTCACCCCGAGCGGCGCTCACGCGGCGCCCGGTCAGAATCAGGCCCATGGCCTGCTTGAGGCCGATCTGCCGCGGCAAGCGCTGTAAGCCACCCGCCAGGGCGACCATGCCGACTTTCGGCTCCGGCAGAGCGAATTGAGCACTCTCGGCGGCGATGATGAGATCGGTTGCTAGTGCCATTTCGAATCCGCCGCCGAGCGCCAGGCCGTTCACGGCCGCAATCACTGGCTTGGTCAGATCGAATCGCGACGTGAGCCCGCCGAAGCCGGTTTTGGGCACGCTGATCCGCTCACCACGTTGCGCGAGCTCAGCGGCAAACTTGAGATCATTACCGGCGCTGAACGCGCGATCCCCAGCGCCGGTCAGAATCGCGACCCACTGCCCGGGGTCCGCGGCGAACTCATCGAAGATCTGCTCCAACTCGAAGTTGGCCGGCGGATGGAGGGCGTTCATGACCTCCGCGCGTTTTATCGTGACCAGTGTCACGTGCCCGTCGCGTTCAACAGAGCAATATTGCCAAGCCATGCCGCTTACCTCGGTGCCATCCGCAGTGCCCCGTCCAGCCTGACCTTCTCCCCGTTGAGGTAGCTGTTGCGAATCATTTCCAGAGCCAGTGAGGCGTACTCGTCCGGATGGCCGAGACGTTTAGGGTAGGGCACCGAGGCGCCGAGCGCGTCCTTCACATTCTGGGGAGCGCCACGCAGCAGCGGGGTATCGAAAATGCCCGGCATGATGGTGTTGACCCGGATGCTCTCGGACGACAGGTCACGTGCCACCGGCAAAGTCAGACCCAACAGCCCGCCCTTGGACGCGGAGTACGCAGCCTGTCCGATCTGACCGTCCTCGGCCGCGATCGAAGCCGTAATGATGATGACCCCGCGATCGCCATCGGGAAGCTCTGGGAGTGTCAGCATCCCCGCGGCTGACCGGGCGATACAGCGGAACGTGCCCACGAGATTGATTTGCACGATGCTGTTGAATAGCTCGGTAGGAAAAGGGCGGATCTCGCCGGTCTGTTTGTCCCGGCTGACTGTCTTGGCGGCTTTGCCGGTCCCGGCGCAGTTGATCAGCACTCGTTCCTGACCGTGCGCGGCGCGAGCGGCAGCAAAACCGGCCTCGACCTGCGTCTCGTTCGTGACGTCCACGGGGCAGAAGACTCCGCCCAGCTCGTTGGCGAGCGCACTGCCGTGTTGCTCGTTGATATCGAACAGCGCGACCTTGACGCCCTGGGCCGCCAGCAGCCGGGCAGTGGCGGCGCCGAGTCCCGAGGCGCCCCCGGTAACGACGGCGGCGATGTCGGAATTGAGCTTCATGGGGTCACTCCGTGGTTTCAGAGGCGCTCAATGATAGTGACGTTCGCCAGGCCCCCGCCTTCGCACATTGTCTGCAGCCCAAATCGCTTGCCGCGGGCCTGCAGCGCGTGGATCAGGGTCGTCATCAGCTTCGCTCCCGAGGCTCCCAGCGGATGACCCAAGGCAATTGCGCCACCATTGACGTTCAGCTTCTCGGGGTCTGCCCCGGTCGCCTGCAGCCAGGCGAGGGGAACCGGGGCAAACGCCTCGTTGACCTCGTATAGATCGATATCCCCAATGTGCATTCCCGCACGTCGCAGGGCCAACTGCGTTGCCGGGAGGGGGGCCTCCAGCATGATGACGGGGTCGTGCCCGATGACTGTCATGTGATGAATCCGTGCCAACGGCTGCGCCCCCAGTTTTTGCAGTCCGCGCTCGTTGCACACCACGACTCCCGCGGCGCCGTCACAGATCTGACTGGACGTTGCGGCAGTGATCCGTCCCCCTTCTTGAATCAACTTGACGGAACCGATCGCCTCCTGCGAGGCATCGAAACGGATACCCTCGTCGACAGTGTGAGCCTCGGACTGACCGTTCGCGCTGACTTCGACGGGCACGATCTCGGCCTGGAACGCTCCCGCGTGGGTTGCTCGAGCGGCCCGCAGATGGCTCTCCAGTGCGAACCGATCGAGCTGCTCCCGCGATAGATTGCACTTGCGGGCCAGCATCTCAGCGCCGGTGAACTGACTGAAGACGATGCTGGGATAGCGTGCGGCGAGCTGCGGACTGTGTGGTGTGCCGAAGCCGTGTTTCTCGGGAAACTGACTGCTCAGCCCCATCGGGACCCGCGTCATGCTCTCGACTCCGGCGGCGACGACGATGTCCATTGCCTCGGCCTTCACGGCTTGCGCGGCGAAGTGGATGGACTGCTGGGATGAGCCGCATTGCCGGTCCACCGTCACACCAGGAACGCTCTCAGGCAGTCCCGCGGCGAGAATGGCTCGCCGGGCGATGTTGAGCGACTGCTCGCCAACCTGATTGACGCAACCCAGGATCACATCGTCGATGAGCGCCGGATCCGAATCCAACTTCTCGAGCAGCGCGTTGAGGAGCAAGCCCGCGAGGTCGGCGGGATGGTAGCCGGCAAGGCGGCCGCCTTTGCGTGCGCCCGCCGTGCGCACCGCAGCCGCAATGAATGCTTCAGTCATGATGGCGCTTCCTGGACGCGGCGACCGCCGGGGTGTGCGTGGAGCGGTTGCCTGTTAAGACTAAATCGAACAAGCGTTAGAGTGAATTAGTATGCGAGCGCCGTCAAGCGGGTGCGTGTCGCGGGGACTTGGCGAAGCGATGGCTACGTGCGTGCGTTACCCACTGGGCGGGAGCGTTTGGGCTGCTCGAGGCGGGGAGTATGTCCGCGGGGTGCTTCGCCAGCCGCATCTCCGAGAGAGAGGGTGACGATCGCATCTGCGAGGAGGTCGACCTGGCGTTGGCAAGCCTTCACATCGCGGGATGCTGCGAATTCGAGCGAGAGGCCGTCGAAGCGATGAAGGATGAAGCGGACGATCTCATCGATGGGGAGCTTCAGTTTTCGGCTGTCATTCCGGGCAGCCGCTTGCAGATGCTCGCGCATCATGTCACGACCGAAGGGTCCCCACATGGCGTAAACCTCCTTGGGAGGGCCGCCGCGGCGGATGCGATTCATTCCGAGCTCGAGTAACGCGAGCTGCAGCCCCGCATTTTCCTGATACCAGCGCCAGAGCGCGGCGATGTCGCCACGAATACAGGCCTCGATGCCTCGGCTCGGATCAAAGTCGGTGAAGAAGGAACGCAGCATGGCAGCGCCTTCCGCCGCAATGACCTGGATCAGCTCGTTTTTGTTCTTGAAGCAGTAATGCAGGGCGCTCAAGGGCGCTCCGGCACGCTCGGCGATGCGTCGCGTGGTGGTTCGGGCCAGCCCCTGCTCAGCAATGATCTCGATCGCCGCCTTGATAATGTGCTGGCGTCGTTCTTCGACGAGGACGTAAGGCAAGTTAACTCCTGCATGAGAGCGGGGCCGCACGGCCCGGCGGGCCGGCGCGTACTGCTGAGACTCTAACGCAACTCGATCCACGACAACAGCGGGCCGTGCGGCCGTTGACAGGCTGTACCGTCTGCCGGATACTCGGTCACATGACTCGGTCATGTGACCGACTGTCTTTCGGGGGTTGGCATCGGATGAAGCAGTTCGATGTGGTCGTAGTAGGCGCAGGCCTGGCAGGGTTGTGCGCCGCACGGCGGCTGTCGCAGGCGCGTCTGTCGGTGGCCGTGCTCGAGGCGCGTGATCGCGTGGGCGGGCGCACCTGGAGCCGTGCGTTGGCGGACGGGACCGTGCTGGATCTCGGCGGCCAATGGATCGGTCCGATGCAGACCCGGGTTCTCGCGCTGGCGCGCGAGTTGGGCGTCGCGACCTTTCCAACATACAACGAGGGCGAGACGCAACGTCTGCTCCCCGGCAACCTCGAGCCGGTCCTGCAGAACCTGGTCCTGCTGTTTGGCAAACTGGATGCCATGGCCGAGCAAATTCCCGTGCAGCAACCCTGGACTGCAGCTAACGCCCACGAGTGGGATGCCCAGACTTTCCAGACATGGCTGCTGGCCAACGTCACGGACCCGCACACCCTCGTGCTCGCGCGCCTGGTGGCCACGGCTCTCTTCACCGTGGAGGCCGATGAGCTCTCGCTCCTGCACGTACTCGTCTACATCCGCTCGGCCGGCTCGATAGGCAACCTGACCAATGTTACCGCCGGCGCACAGGAATTGCGATTCGTCGCGGGTGCGCAGGAGCTCTCGCGGCGCCTTGCCGCGCAACTGGGGGACAATCACGTACGCCTGTCCTGTCCCGTGCGAGGCATCGAGCAAACGTCTCAGCACGTCACTGTGAGATCGGACGACACGAGCGTTGGAGCGCGGTATGCCATCATGGCTGTGCCAGCGGGCTTGGCCGATAGGGTGATCTACTTGCCGCCGCTCCCTGGTCGTCGCTCGCACATGCACCAGCGGATTGCGCCGGGTGAGGTGATCAAGATCCATTGCGTTTACGCAAAGCCATTCTGGCGGCTACGGGGGCTGAATGGACGAGCCATGACCGATACGGGCCCGGTCACCGTCACCTTTGACAACTCTCCGGCTTCAGGATCGCCAGGCGTTCTGGTTGCCTTCGTGGAAGCGGATGAAGCACGGCAATTCAGGCTGCTGTCGGATGCGCAGCGCCGCCGGGCCGCCCTCGACTGTCTGGTGCGATTCTTTGGACCCGAAGCTGCCGAGCCGCGCGAATATGTGGAGACTGACTGGTCCGAGGAGGAATGGACGCGGGGCTGTTACGGCGGAAACTTTCCGCCCGGTGGATGGAGCCGATACGGCGCCGCGCTGCGCGAGCCTTTCGGGCGAGTGTATTGGGCTGGTGCCGAGACATCGGATGTCTGGATGAACTACATGGAGGGCGCTGTCAGGTCGGGAGAGCGGGCCGCGGAAGAAGTCATTGCGGCGATCGGTTGACTTGCGCACCCGCCAAAGACCATAACTTCGAGTTGGGAGAGTGGATCATGCGATTCATCGTGAAGCTGACGGGTGGCGTTCTGCCGGTCATGGCCGTGAGCGCCTTCTCTCTTCCCTGCCAGGCAGCCGACAGCGATTCGGCCGCGCCCGCGCTCGAGGAGGTTGTCGTCACCGCGCAGCGGCGCACCGAGCGATTGCAGGATGTCCCGATGAGCATTACCGCGCTCGCGCAGGACAAGCTCGATGCCCAAGGGGCCCGCGGTGTCGATGATCTGACCCGGCTCACTCCGGGTGTGAGCTTTCAACGCAACGGCATCGGCGGTAATCGCAACGATGAGAGCTCGGACATCGCGGTGCGTGGTGTCCAGTCGAATGCGGGCGCCTCGACCACGGGCATCTATCTCGACGATACGCCTTTGCAAACGCGGCACATGTCCAACAGCACCGTCAATGTCTATCCCGCGTTGTTTGACCTCGAGCGCGTCGAGGTCCTGCGGGGTCCGCAAGGCACGCTATTCGGCGCCGGCTCCGAAGGGGGCACAGTACGGTTCATCATGCCGGAACCTTCTCTGAACGGTTATACCGGCTACGCGCGTACGGAATTCGCGGGAGTTCAGGATGGCGCGGCGAATTACGAATTTGGCGGTGCGTTCGGTGGGCCCGTGGTGGCCGACAAGCTGGCGTTCCGCGTCAGCGCCTATTACCGCAGGGACGGCGGTTGGGTCGACCGATTCGATTTCCGCAACGGCGACATCACGCAGAGGGATGCTAACTGGAGCGATGTGGGTGCGGGCCGGCTGGCCCTGAAATACAAGCCCACGGACGAGCTCACCATTACGCCCTCGGTCTTCGTGCAGACCTCGCATATCAATGATTCGGCGGCCTACTGGATCGGGTACTCCGATCCCGCACGCGGTGTGTATCACAATGGCATGGCGGCCCGCTCGGCGAGCACGGATCCCTTTTATCTCGCGGCCATCAAGATCGATTGGGATTTGCCGTTCGCACATATGACATCGAACACGTCCTATTTCTCGAAGCGCCAGCACGCGGTGTCGGATTACACCGAGGTTCTGCGCACGCTCTATCTGGGGCAGCCGTTACCGCCGGCCGGCGACGTCGGCATCGCGCCTTTCCAGGATCATCAAAACAACTTCACACAGGAGGTCCGCCTGTCCTCGAACGATGCGGCAGCGCGTGTGGTGTGGACCGCAGGTCTGTTCTACACCCGCATGGACGAGAACACGACCCAGCAAATCATCGACAGCACGTTTACCGAAGAGGCGCTTGGGATACCGTCCCCTCCCGGCAATGTGTTGTATACGCAGCCGGAGTACCGCCTGGTCGATCGGCAGCTGGCCCTGTTCGGGGAGCTCGGGTTCCGCTTGGCTGAAAAGTGGAAGCTGACGGTGGGAGCGCGTGCCTCGAAGAATGACTACACCGGCACCGTGAACCAGTCCGGACTGTTGCTCGGCGGCCTGACGATCGCCAGCGTCAGCTCCGCGAGTGAAAAGCCGGTGACGCCCCGTTTCGTGCTCAACTATCAAGCGGATCGCAACAATCTGCTGTATGCCAGCGTAGCGAAGGGTTACCGCGTGGGTGGCGTAAACCCGGAGCTGCCCGATTTCTGTAGCGCTGGCCTGCCTGGTCCGACCCCGCGGCAGTATCGCTCCGATTCCCTGTGGAACTATGAGATCGGCGCCAAGGACATGCTGTGGGAGGGGCGCTTGCAGATCAACAGCAGCCTGTACTACTACAAATGGAAGAACATCCAACAGGATGTACTGCTGTTGTGCGGGCTGCCGTTCACCGACAATCTGGGCAATGTCACGGGCAAAGGGGGCGATATCGACGTGCAGGTGCGCCCCGTCGATGGCCTGACGCTCGGCCTGAGTGTCGCTTACACGGACGCCGTCTATGACGGCACCGTGTCGCTGTCGAATCTCGGGGAGTCAATCAACCTGGTCACGCAAGGCGATCATCTTCCCGCCTCACCCTGGAACATCTCCGCATCGGGTGAATACGCCGTCCATTGGGGTGATCGACGGCCATACCTGCGAGTCGACTACCAGTTCAGTAGTGACCAGAACAGCCTGATACCGCTGAACGATCCCGGCAATCATCCGAACTCCGATCCCACGGTACCCGGTGCACGCGAATTCCGTCTGCTGACAGTCAGGGCGGGAGTGCGCTGGGATGCCTTTGACGTCTCGTTGTTTGTCCATAACGCCCTCGACTTCCACGACCCTTTGTCGATCCGGAGGGATGTCGCAACGACGGTACTGAACGGCTTTCCGGTCGACTTTGATACAAACTACTTCGGCCGTGGCGTACAGCCCCGCTCTTACGGCGTGACCGCCACGTATCGCTTTTGATGGACACAACCGTACTCGATGTGCCACTCCCGCAGAGCATGGCGGCCGAGGAGATCCGCATGTTCGAGGAGTCGGTCGGCCGATTTCTCAAGCAGCATGCACCCGAGGAGCGGGTCGCCAAGTGGCGCGAGCACGGCATCGTCGAACGGTCGTTCTGGACGGAAGCCGGGCAGGCGGGGTTGCTCGGGGTTTCGGTGCCGGCAGAGTACGGCGGCGGGGGCGGCGATGTGCGGCATGACATTGTCATTTTGGAGCAGGTGACGCGCAGGCAGATCTCCGGGTTTGCGGTGGCTTTGCACAACGGCATCGTAACTCCCTATGTGGTTGCGCACGGAACCGACGAGCAGAAGCGGCTGTGGCTGCCGCGGCTATCCAGCGGGGAGTGGATCGCCGCGATAGCCATGAGCGAGCCCGGCACGGGCTCGGATCTGCAGAGCATCACGACGCGCGCCGTGCGAGAGAACAATGGCTACCGTATCAAGGGCGCCAAAACCTTCATCTCCAGCGGCATTCTCGCCAACTTCATCGTGGTGGCCGCAAAGACCGACTCAACACTCGGTGCCAAGGGCGTCTCCCTGATCGCCGTGCCCACGGATGACTACCTGGGAGTCCGGCGCGGGAGGAAGCTCGAAAAACTGGGGTTGGATGCTTCCGACACCGCCGAGTTGTTCTTCGATGACGTCTGGGTGCCCGAGCAGAACCTGCTGGGGGGGCGTGAAGGCGAGGGGTTCCGGCAACTCATGGCGGAGCTGCCCCGGGAGCGGTTGATGATCGCCATCCAGGCGGTCACCGCTATCGAGCTCGCCCTCGCCACGACGCTCGATTACGTTAAACAGCGCAAGGTGTTCGGCAAGCCGATCATCGAGTTTCAAAACACCCAGTTCAAGCTCGCTGAGCTCAAGGCGGAAGCCACCGCGGCCAAGGTCTTTGTGAGCTTCTGTATAGAGCAACTGATTGCGGGGCGCCTGGATGGCCCGACGGCGGCGATGGCCAAACTCCTCAGTACGGAATTGCAGGGAAAGGTGGTGGATCAATGCCTGCAGCTGCATGGCGGGTATGGGTATCTCGAGGAGTACCCGATCTGCCGCCTGTATCGCGATGCGCGGATCTCACGAATCTACGGCGGCTCAAATGAGATCATGCGACTCGTGATCGCACGGACGCTCTGATTGCCTTGCGCCTCACGCCTCGTGGGCGGAGGCGATGAGCTTGATTCCCAGCAACATCATTACGCTTCCTGCGAGGCGATCAAACTGCGACTTGAATCCCAGGTACGCGGCACGCGGTCCCGCTGACGACAGCAAGGTCGCAACCGTCGAATACCAGCCCGTTTCGATGACAAAGCAAACGATTGGTATCGAGATCCCGAGGGAAATGGGTACGTATCGCGGCAGGAAGGCCGCAAAAAATACTTCCATAGACGACGGCTGCTTTGGGGTTGCTCAGTTGCGTGATGAGCGCCAGTGCGAACGAGCGCCGCGGTGTTTCCGGTGCAGAGCGACCGGCCATTGGGGCAAGAGGTGACGTCATTGACACGACAGGGTTCCTCGACTACTGTGTACCAGTGTACCAAAATACCTAGATAGTATGAAACAAGATGTGATCGAAGTCGAGCGCATCCAGACGGGGGTTCGGAT
>Ga0105240_10001530_pt1 | contig 39246 bp, 36 predicted proteins | sample KBSC54metaG_FD_80426 | JGI IMG/M metagenome (GOLD analysis project Ga0105240, IMG submission 80426) | Corn rhizosphere microbial communities from Kellogg Biological Station, Michigan, USA - KBS C5-4 metaG | ecosystem: Host-associated > Plants > Roots > Rhizosphere > Soil | place: Michigan, USA... | reverse complement strand
CGGTGCTGTGGGCGCTGGCCCAGCGGCGCCAGGCGCAGGACCGCGTCGATGCGATCGCAGGCAGGCTCCTCGCCATCCAGTCCCGCGCCGAGACCGCGCAAGCCTCCGCGGAGGCCTTCGATTCCGCGCTCCTGGCGGTGGAGGACAGCCGCGCGCTCCTGGCCTCGGGCGAGGAGTCGCTGGCGGTCTGCGCCGAGGCGCTGGGCCTGGCCGAGCCGGACCCGCAGGCCGTGGTCAACGCCCTGATGCGCGCCGATCCGGACCATGCGCGGCGCCTGCGCGCCCTCTTCGAACGCGGCGAGGCCTGCGCCTTCGAGGTGCAGGGCCCGGGCGGCCTGGTGGCGGTGGAAGGCCGGGCGGCCGGCGCGCTCGCCTGGCTGCGCCTGTCGGCGGCGGTGGGCGAGGATTCCGGCCTGCCGACCGCGCCCCGCTTCGCGGCCTTCCTGAACGCGCGCGCCACGCCGGCCTGGATCGCGGCGGCCGACGGCTCGCCGGTCTGGGTCAACGCCGCCTGGCTGAAGGCCGTCGACGCCGCCAGCCTGGACGAGGCCGCCGCCCGCGGCGTCGCCTTCGACAAGTCCGCCGACGCGCTGGCCAGCGAGGCCGCCAACCTCGGCCAGCGGCGCGACGCCGTGCGCTGGTCGACGGTGGCCGGCAAGCGCCGCGCCTTCCAGATCACCGCCCAGCCCCTGGAGGGCGGCGGCGTCGGCGTCTGGACCGAGGACGTCAGCGACCAGGAGGGGCTGCGCGAACTGCTGCAGCGCAATGTCGAGGCCCACGACGAGACCCTCAACCACATCGCCGAGGCGGTCGCGGTCTTCGACAAGGCCAAGAAGCTGATGTTCCACAACACCGCCTTCGCCGCGCTCTGGGGCCTGGAGCCGGCCTGGCTCGCCGAGGGGCCCAGCCATTCCGAGGTGCTCGACCGCCTGCGCCAGCGCCGCCGCCTGCCCGAGACCGCCGACTACGCCAAGTGGAAGGCGGCCGAGCTCGGCCGCTACGAGCACCTGGCCGGCGGCCCCGACGAGATGTGGAGCCTGCCCGACGGCCGCACGCTGAAGGTCGTGCGCCAGCCCCACCCGATGGGCGGCCTGCTGCTGCTCTATTCCGACATCACCGGCGAGCTGAAGCTGACCAGCCAGTACAACGCCCTCATCCAGGTGCAGCAGGCGACGCTGGACAAGCTCTCCGACGCCGTCACCGTGTTCGGCTCCGACGGGCGCCTGCGACTGCACAACGAGGCCTTCGCCCGGTTCTGGAACGTCACGCCCGCGCAGGTCGAGGCGGCCGGCGACTTCGAGGGCGTCGTCGACCTCTGCATCCCCAAGCTGCACGACAAGAATTTCTGGGCCGAGCTGAAGGGCCGCGTCGCGGACCCCGATCCTCAGGCGAGGGCCCCCACGACGGGCGAGGTGAAGACCTCCGACAGCCGCATCGTGGTCTACCAGTCCCGTCCGTTGCCGGACGGCGCCACGCTGATCGCCTTCACCGACGTCACCGACGCGCGCAAGCTGGAGGGCGCGCTCGAGGCCAAGGAGCAGGCGCTCGCCGACGCCGAGCGGCTGAAGCGCGACTTCGTGGGCAACGTCTCCTACGAGCTGCGCACCCCGCTCACCACCATCATCGGCTATTCCGAGCTCTTGGAGCGGTCCGGCGAGGGCCTGTCGGAGCGCGGCCGGGCGCACGCCGCCTCGGTCAAGCAGGCCGCCACCCAGCTCGCGCGCTCCATCGACGACGTGCTCGACATGGCCCAGATCGACGCCGACGAGATGGCGCTGGACCTCGAGGACGTGCGGGTCTGCGAGCTGCTGGACGCCCAGGCCGAGCGCTGGGCCGAGGCCGCCCAGGCCGCGCATGTGAAGATCGTCGTGGACTGCCCCGCCGACCTCGGCCTGATCCGCGGCGATGCGCGCCGGCTGGGCCAGATCCTCGAGCACCTGATGGAGAACGCGCTGGGCCAGACCCCGGCCGACGGGACGGTCACCATCGCCGCCAAGAAGGCGCTGGGCGAGATCCAGCTGCAGGTCTCCGACACCGGGAGAGGCATCCCCTTCCACGTCCAGGCGCACATCTTCGACCGCTTCATCGGCCGCGAGCGCGGCGGGCCGGGCCTGGGGCTGGCGCTGGTCAAGGCGCTGACCGAACTGCACGGCGGCTGGGTGGCGCTGGAAAGCGAGCCCGGCGCGGGCGCGACCTTCACCTGCCACCTGCCGGAGGAGGCCGTCGCGGCGGCGGCCCAGCCGGAGCTGGGCCTCAGGGCCTGAGGCGCGCCTACAGCCGCGCGCAGTTGATCGGAGGGCCGCCGCCGGCGTTGTGGATCACCATCTGGACCACCTTGCCCGCCGCATCCTTCTGGAACTCGAACTCCGTGCCCGTGGTGCGCACGAAAAAGCGCGAGGGCGAAGCGGCGAACAGCGGCTTGTCCGGGAAATCCGGCAATGCAAGTTGCAACCGCCCCGCGGCGAGCGAGATGGCAATACTGCGGTCTCCATAGCGATATCGCCCGGCGTAGGCGCGCAGGGCGGCGAGGTCGACATGCGCCTCGGGGCGGGCGGCCAGCGGCGCGAACCGGTCGAGGCGGTCGACGATCTCGGCCGGACGCTCCAGCTGGATCATGTGGCCGGCGCCCTTCCAGACCTCGAACGTCACGATCGGCAGGGCCGCCAGGATCGCGCCGGCATAGGCCGTCACGTCGGCGATGTCGGCGTCGCCCACCACCACCACCGTGGGCGCCGCGATCTGCGACAGCCGCCGCACGGTCGGCGGCGCGGGCCGCACCTCGAACTGGCCCCCTGTGGTGAGGTTCTGCGGGCTCTGGGTGAGGGCGTCGTAGATCCTGCGCCGCGCCTCGGGGGCGGCCCCGGCGACGAGGTAGGCGTCGCGCGACCAGTTCTCGGCGGCGGCCTTCACGTCCTGGTTGGCGAGCGGCGCGTTGGCCCGCGCGCCGCGCTCCAGGAAGTAGGTCGAGCTGGGCATGCCATGCACGACCGGCCCGACCAGCAGCAGGCCTTCCACCATGGCCGGTCGCGCCAGCGCGAAATCCAACGCCAGGCCCGCGCCCGAGGAGTTGCCGACCACGATGGCGCGCTCCATCCCGACGTGGCGGAGCACCTGGAGCAGGTCGTCCTCCGGCGAGAACGGCGCGTGCGCCGGGTCCGAGCGGCCATAGCCGCGGCGGTCGTAGCGCACGACATGATATCTTGCGCACAGCGGCGCCCAGACCTCGTCCCAGGTCACGGCGTGCAGCAGTCCGTCATGCAGCAGCACGACGTTCACCCCGGCGCCGGCGCCGCATTCCTCGTAGTAGAGCTTCGCGCCGTCCGCGAGGACGACGGCGCCGGTCCTCGCCGGCGCGGGTTTCGCCGCGTCCGCCGCGGCCGCCGGCTCGCACGCCATCAGCGCCAGGAACAGGCCCGCGGCCACGGCGATGGGCCGAAAGTCGCCAAGCATGCCTTGCCCTCCCGTCCCGGCCAAACGAAGCGATGGAAGCTGAGCCGGTCGGCGCGAGAGGGTCAACCTCCCGGAAAAAGTCATCGGCGCCATGGCCCAGCCAGGAATCCTCGACGACTGCGTAGATTCCGAACGACAAGCTCCGTCATGACAACGGTCGTAAGACAGGGAGACATCGTTTATCGGACGAAACTATATATTCGCAACTTTTTCCGCGTCTATTCAATCTATCTCACATGAGTATTTTATGTCGAATATGGTATTAGGGATTTAAACTATGTTCGTTCATACTTGGGGAACGGATTTCTTGGAACTTCGCGACACCCGGCGCCCTCCGGAGCCTGGACATGCCTCAGCCGAGGCGAAGCGAGGAAACGCCGATGGACGCCAATTCCGATTTCAAGACCGACGGGACCTTCCAGTTCACCCTGGTGGACGGCCAGGTCACCGCCGAGCAGACCCTGCATGACAAGCACCTCGAGACGGTGCGCATCCCGGCCGGAGCGACCTTCACGGTCGGGACCGGGACGATCACCGAAACCCTGACCACGCCGAACGCGACCTACGCCATCCAGTTCGCCGCCGACCCGGGTAATCCGGCGCTCTATCACGTGGCCTCGGTGACCGACACGATCACCAATCCCACCACCGTCGACGCCAAGGGCCATGTGTCCGGCTTCAGCTTCACGACCCTCGACGGGGTGGTGACCTCCGAGCAGTCGGTCACCGGTGACAGCGCCACCGCCACCCACAGCCACAAGGCGACCGCGCCCCAGGGCGCCCAGTTCACGGCCACCGGGACGACGGTCACCGAGACCACGGTGCATGGCCACGAGGTCGACACCGTCACCTTCAGCCAGACGGGCCCGGCCGGACTCTATGCGGTCTCCGCCCAGAGCATCACCTTCATCCCGCAGGGCGCGGCGACCACCGCCCTCTCCGTCGATCCGACGCAGCAGGAGAAGTTCACCTTCAGCCCCGCCGGCGCGGTGCTGACGGAGTCCGTGGTCCATGCGAACGGCTCGGTCACGACGCTGACGCCGCCCGCCAACGTCACCTTCACCCAGCTGGCGCCCGGCTTTGTCCAGGAAACCATCAGCCACGGGAGCCACGCGCAGTTCGTGGTGTTCCACGACGGCAACGGCGACGGGATCTACACCGACGTCGCGCACGGGGACGGGACCCACGTCGACCTCACGGGTCTGCAGGCCCAGCTGAAGACGATCGAACCCTTCCTCTGACGGCCGGGCGGCGACGGCGCGTGTCGGCCCCCTGCCGCGCCGTCTTGCCGCTCGCGTCGGAGCCTGTCCCCGGGCCGGCCCCCGGCCGCGCCCGGGGGCACGGCTGCACGGGTGGAGCGGGGGTCTAGGGCCTGGAGCCTGATGGGTTCAGGTCGAAGCGACCGGACCCCATCGTGCCCTAGCGACGGTAAGGATTGCCGTGGGCGTCGTAATAGGTCCGCGAGTTCGACGCGTAGCGCGAACGGCTGTGGCGATAGGCGGCGTGCCGGCTCGGGCCGCAGCCGCTCTTGGCGATCTCGTGGCCGGCCACTGCGCCGCCCAGGCCGCCGATGACCGCGCCGCCGCCGCCGCGCGAGATGGAGTTGCCCAGGAGAGCCCCGCCCACCGCGCCGATGGCCGTGCCGGTGTTCTTGCGCCCCTGGCAGGAGGCGTCGGCGGAGGTCGCGCCGGCGATCAGCGGCAGGGCGAGCAGGCTCGCCAGGGCCGCCGCGGTGAAGGTCTTGCGCATCATGTCTGTCTCGATCCTGTCATGTGTCCCGGATAGGGCAACGCGTGGCGCGAGGCGAGGATGCACGCGAGGCGCGACGGCCCGGCCGGGCGAAGCCCGGTCCTTGAGAAGCCGGGACCCCAAGGCAGACTGGCCGCCATGAGATCCAAGCCGAAGTCTGCCGGTTCGCGCCCGCCCTCCCCCACGCGATTGCCCCTAGCCGCGGCCGCCAACTCCGGGCGATCATCGCCGGGCCTCAGCCGCGCGGGACCCGACCCATGAGCTCTCAGCCGACCTCCCCTTCCGCCGCGGCGCCCGGGCGCGCGCCGGACGACATGGTGGACGAGGTCGCCGGCCCGCCCTTCACCCCCGTCGAGGCCGCCGCGGCCATCGGGCTGGGCCTGCTGGCGCTGCTGATCAGCGGCCTGATGGGCCTCCTGCTGGCGGCGCTCTCCGAGGAGGGCCGGCTCTCCGCCTCCGGCATCGGGCTTTCCGCCATGCTGGAGGCGCTCAGCACCGGGGCGGTGACCAGCGCCGCGGCCATGCTGCTGAAGCCGGTGCGGCTGCGCACGATCGCCCTCGTGGCCGCCGTCGTCCTCGTCGCCCTCGACCTGGCCACCGTGCGGGCCAGCGGCCAGGGCGTGCTGATCGTCCGCGCGCTGGCCGGCCTGCCCGAGGGGGTCCTGCTGTGGATCTCCATCGGCTTCATCTCGCGCACCACGACGCCGGAGCGGTGGGCTGCGGTGCTGTTCACCGGCATGGGCCTGACCCAGCTCGCCGTCGCCACCGGGCTCTCGGCCTTCGTCCTTCCAAGGTTCGGCGCCAACGGCGGCTATGTGACCGTGGCGGTCGCCGCGGCCCTGGCGATCCCCGTCGCGCTCTTCCTGCCCCGCAGCCTGGGCGACCCGTCCGGCGAAGGCGTGAAGACCTCCGGCGCCCCGCCGTTCCGCGGCTGGGTGGCGCTGGCCGGCACGCTGTGCATGGCCGCCTCGCTGACCGCCGTCGCCGTCTACATCATTCCGCTCGCGCGGCAGGCGGGGCTGAGCGTGGCCGCCGGGCGGACCGCCATCTCGGTGGCGCTGGCCTGCCAGATGGCCGGCGGGGCGCTGGCCACGGTGATCGGCGGGCGGGTGCGCTACATCACCGTCTTCTGGGTCTGCGCGGCGGTGTTCCTGGCCACCTGGGGGGTCTTCGCGATCCATTCGCCGGCCTGGCTGTTCATCGCCATGAGCGGCCTGGCCGGCCTCGCCACCTTCGTCGCCGGCCCCTTCCTGGTGCCCATGACCATCGAGGCCGACCCCTCGCGGCGCGCGGCCATGCAGAGCGGCGCGGTCCAGCTCCTGGCCGGCGCCTTCGGCCCGCTGCTCGCCTCGCTGGCGGTCACCGACGGCGACGTCCACGGCGTGCTGATCCTCGCCGTGGCGCTGCAGGCGACCGGCCTGGCGGTGGCGACCACGCTGCACCGGCTGGCGGGACGGGCGCGCGCGGCGGGGTAGCGGGGAGCGTCGAGAGGGCCGCCGAGCACCGGCCAAGAGCCCTTCGAGCCCGTTGCGTGCGTCTCTCCGGGACGCACCCCGCCTTAATTTTCATGGATGATGCGAGCTTGCGGGGCTGGGCAAGTCAAGGAGCGGCCTTTGGCCGCCCGCGTAGCGGCGCGCCTGAAGGCGCGTCCTTGAGTTGCCCAGACCCGCAAGCAAACTGGCCGCCATGAAATTAAGCCGAAGCCTGCCGGGTTTCCTTTCTTACCCTCAAACCTCGTCATCCCCTCAGCCGCAGGCCGATCCGGGGGATGACGGGGAGTGCGCCCTCACCCCGCGGCTTCCGCCCGCCGTGCAGCTGCCCGTACCGCTGCCTTATCTCCGCGACCCGCACCGCGTCGGCCGCGGCGCTCTCCGCCGTCGCCCGCTGGCCGATCTCCAGCACCGTGTCCGCCATCCGCTCGTCGCGCATCTGCTTGGCCCAGGCGACATCCTGCGCAAACGCCCGGTCGGTCTTCAGCCATCGGCGAAGGTTCGAGATGTTGGGCGCGCCCGGCACGGTCATCGCCGCGCTCCGCACCGAGCCACCTTGCTCGATGTGCGCCACGATCGCCGCCAGCAGCTCTGGCGTCCGCCGCCGCGCCCGCGCCCGCGCCCGAAAGCCGCTCCGGCCGGCCAGCTCCAGCGCGCCGGCGAACTCCGGATGGCTGTGGCGCCAGCGCGCCAGCGCGTCCTTCCCCGGCATTGCCGGATCGGCCATCACCTGCGGCAGGGTTTCGCCGCGGCGGACCCTGAGGATGATCCGGTCGGCCAGGGCTTCGTCATACGGCCACCCCTTCTGCCGCCCGTGGAACTTGCGCGCCGACCACACTGCGGCCTTGAGGTCGGCGTCGAAATCCGGTCGCTCGCGCCGCCAGCGGTTCAGCAACAGCCGCTTCGGCCCCTCGGGCCGTTTCACCAGGTCCTTCAGCGCCCAGCCCAGGCGCACCTGCACCAGCAAGGCCTCGGCGCGGGCGGCGTCGAACACCGGCCCCGCCATCGCCGAAACCCGCATCCCCTTGCCCCAGGCCCGTGCGCGCGCCAGCCGCACCGCGAAGTCCGGATCGGCCTTGCCCCAGGTGTGCAACGTCTGCCGTTTGGGGAACCCCGGCTGCTTCTCCAGAACCCGCAGAGGCATCCCCGCCTCCAACCGCTCGATCACGCGCGCCTGCATCTCGGCGCGAGGATAGGCGAACGCAGGACGGCGCATGGGTGAGAAGATAGCAGCTTGACAGCACGAGAACAAATAAAGAACATCCTACCTCCCCCGCAAAGCGGCGGGAGGTAGGTGACGTATGCCCCCTAGGGCCCGGACTCAATTGGATATCAGCAATATCAATGGCTTAGACTCAAATAAAATCCGCTCATCCCCGCGAAGGCGGGGATGAGCGGCATTGAGTACGGTCCCTAGTGCTGGCTCTCCGGCATGCGCACCACCAGGCCGTCCAGCGCGTCGGTCACCTTGATCTGGCAGGAGAGGCGGCTGTTGGGCTCCACGTTCTCGGCGAAGTCGAGCATGCTTTCCTCCATGGCCGAGGAGGCGCCGGTCTTGTCGCGCCAGGCCTCGTCCACATAGACGTGGCAGGTGGCGCAGGCGCAGGCGCCGCCGCAGTCGGCGTCGATGCCCGGGATGTTGTTCTTCACCGCGCCTTCCATGACGGAGAGCCCGGGCTTCACGTCGACCACGTGCTCGGTGCCGTCGTGCTCGATGTAGGTAATCTTGGCCATAGACCCCTCAGGCGCCATCTTGGACGCGGCTTACGCGGCGACCTCTTTCATGGAAATGGATGGGTCCGCAAGTCTGGCCTTGGAGACCGGACGGCGGGTTAGAATGAGCTGCTTGCCCATCATGAACTCGGGCGGCGAATTGATCGCCTCCACCGATTGCACGAGATCGCCCTTCAGGTGGAAGACCGCGAACCTGGCTGACGCCGGGTCACCCCGGACCAGGATCTCGTCGACGTCGAAGGCGTAGCCGGCGATCTGCAGCTTCAGGTCATATTGGTCGGACCACTGCCAGGGGACCTCGCCCGCCGGCGCCGGCCGGCCCACGATGGCGCTGGCGGCCTGCTTGGCGCCTTCCAGGGCGTTGGGCACGCTCTCCATGCGGAACATGCGGTCGTAGATCGGCATCGGCCGGTGGGCGACGTCGCCGATCGCGAAGATCGCGGGGTCGGAGGTCCGCGCCTCCAGGTCGACCGTGACGCCGCGCGCCGTCTCCAGTCCGCAGTCCCGGGCGATCTCGTCGTTGGGATGGGCCCCCACGCCCACCACCACGGCGTCGCAGGCGATGAGGCGGCCGTCGGCGAGGCGCACGCCGGTCACCCGCCCGCCCTCGCCCTCGAAGCCCGTGGCCGTCGCGGAGAGCTCGAAGGTCACGCCGTGGGCCTCGTGCTGGGCCTTGAAGAAGTCCGACAGGGTCTCGCAGGCCACCCGGGCCAGCAGGCGCGCCTCGCGCTCCAGCACCACCACCTCGGCGCCCAGCGCGCGGCCGGAGGCGGCCACCTCCAGCCCGATGTAGCCGCCGCCGACCACCGCCAGCCGCTTGCCCGGGCCGACCGTCGCCTTGAGGCGTTCGGCGTCGGCCGCGGTCCTGAGGAACATCACGCCCTTGAGGTCCGCGCCGGGGATCGGCAGGGCGATGGGACGCGCGCCGGTGGCCAGGATCAGCACGTCGTAGGACACCGCCCCGCCGTCGGAGAGCGCCACCGTCCGGGCCCCGCGGTTGATCGCCACCGCCGTCGTCGCGGGGCGGAAGTCGATGTCGTGCTCGGCGTAGAACTCCAGCGGCTTCAGCGCCAGCGAGTCGGCGTCGGCCTCGCCCTTCAGCCAGGCCTTGGAGAGCGGCGGCCGCTGGTAGGGCGCGATCGGCTCCTCGCCGATCAGGGTGATCGGGCCGGCATGCCCGTACTGCCGCAGCAGGGCCGCCGCCGTGCCCCCCGCATGGCCGGCGCCCAGGATCACCACATGTGCCGCCGGATCGCTCATGACTGTCCCCGATGCCGAAAAGTGACGCCCGCGTCAACTTTTCCGGTTCCGACGCGAAGCGCGAGGAGGGACCGTAGGGGGAGGCGCGGCTCCGAACCACCCCTTGCGGCGCGGGCCGGCCAGGACGGTCAAGCTCGCCCTGCGCAGGTCATTCGCGCCGTGGCGAAGTCACAGATTCGGCCGTGGACGCCTCTTCACCTCCGAGGCTCCGATGGCGGAGCCCCATTCGAGGAGCGTGTCATGAAGACCTTTGACGTACAGTCCATCGGCATCGAGGCGCCGGCGAGCCAGGCGTTCGACTACATCGCCGATCCGGCCAACCTGCCCAACTGGACGAGCGCCTTCAAGCGCGTCGAGGGCGGCAAGACGCTGCTGGAGACGCCGCAAGGCGGCGTGGCCATCGACCTCGTCACAACCGCCCGGCGCGAGACCGGCGCCATCGATTGGAGGATGACCTTCCCGGACGGGGCCGTCGGCGTCGCCTTTTCAAGGGTGACGCCGGACGGCGAGGCGCGGTCGGTGTATTCCTTTGTGCTGATGGCGCCGCCCGTTCCCTTGGAAGCCCTGGAGGGCGCCCTCGAGGCGCAGCGCCAGACGCTTGCGAAGGAGCTGCTGCGCCTCAAAGGCCTGCTGGAGGGCAGGTGATCGAGCTCGACCCGCAACTCGTCGTGGCCGCCCAGCAGGGCGGTCGCGACGCCCTCGAAGCGCTGGTCCGATCGATGCAACGCCCGGTGTTCAACCTCGCGATCCGGATGCTTGGCCATCCCGCCGATGCGCAGGACGCGGCCCAGGAAATCCTCATCAAGGCGATCACCCACCTGGGCGAGGTTCGTGAGCCTCAGGCGGCTGGGGCCTGGGCGTTCCGCCTCGCCTGCCGCCACCTGGTATACGTCCGCAAGCAGGGAAGGCTGGAGGCGCAGCGCCTCACGTTCAGAGGATTTGCGACCGACCTCGAGGCCGGACTTGAGGACTTGCCGGACACCGCCGCCGCCGACGTGGAAACGCTGGCGATGATCGAGGAGATCAAGATCGGTTGCACACTGGCGCTCCTGACCTGCCTGTCCCGGCCGTTGCGTGTCGCCTACATCCTCGGCGAGATCATGGAGTTGTCTGACCGCGAGGGGGCCGCGGCCCTGGAGATCGATCCCGCTGCGTTCCGCCAGCGCCTGGGTCGGGCGCGATCGCGCGTGACCCTGTTCGTCGAGGCGAGGTGCGGCATTGTGTCGGCCGCGGCCGCCTGTCGATGCGACCGGCGGCTCGCTCAGGCGCTCCGGCTGGGTCGCGTGGAACGAGGCCGCCCCCTGGTGCCGCCGGCCGAGCCCACGGCGCCGAGCATCGCTCAGGTGAGGGCGACGGTTGCGGAGCTGGAGCGCGGACGGGCGACGGCGGCCCTCATGCGCTCGAATCCGGACTTCACGACGAACGTCGGGCAGCTCCTGGTCGACGCGATTGGGGGCGGCTGACGCCCTGAGCCGCCGCTCCACATCTGGGCCGCCTCAACCCAGGTCCGCGCCTCCCGCCATCGGGAAGGGGCCGGCGTTCGCGGCCTCGAAACGCGCCTGCGGCCGGCCCGCTCGCCTAGTCCTTCTTGTCGACCTTGACCTGGGCGGCGGACTGGAAGGTCGTGAGCGCGTTCAGGGCCGCCTCGGCGCGTTTGCGGGCCTCCGGGCGCGGATCGCGCTTCAGGGCTTCCCGGTACCAGTCCATGGCGACGTCGACGTCCTGGGCCGGGATGCCGCCCTTGAAGGCGAACTGGCCGGTCCCCGGCGTCCGCCCGCCGGTGATGTCGGAGAACATCTGGTCGGCCACCAGCATGGGCGCCAGCGGGTCCCCCGCCTTCTCGGCGTCGAGCCACAGCTGCATGGCCTTCTTCTTGTCCTTGCGGCCGCCCTGGCCCTTCATGACCATCTCGCCCAGCGTACGGCAGGCCTGCGGATACTTCTGGGCGGCCGCCTTCTCGTACCATTTGCGGGCCGCCTTCAGATCCGGCGCGCCGCCGGTCCCGCGGAAATAGAGGTTGCCGAGCTCGGCCTGGGCGCCGGCGTCGCCGGCCTCGGCCAGGGCGGTGAGCGGGGCAAGGTCGCCGCCGCGAGCCGTCTGCAGCGCCGCCTGGACGTCGGGCCTCGGCGCCGGCGGCGCCCGCGGCGTGGGACCCACCACCTCGATCTTCGCCGAGGGTTCGGGCAGGGCCGAGGCGGGGGCCTGGGCGAGCGCGGCGGCCGCCAAGGCGCTCGCCGCCAGGCCGAGCAGCAGAGGATCGGAGAGCGGCCGGCGCATGCTGTCCCACGTCCTGTCTTGCGGGACTCGCAGGTCTAGGGCGGCGGCCCAGCCAGGCAAATCCGGCGGGGACCTGAGGCCGGCGTCGGGGGCCGGCCCTGAGCGGGCGGGTCAGACTACCCGGTCGACCAGCATCTTCTTCACCTCGGCGATGGCCTTGGCGGGGTTGAGGCCCTTGGGGCAGACCTGGGCGCAGTTCATGATGGTGTGGCAGCGGTAGAGTTTGAAGGGGTCCTCCAGCGCGTCGAGCCGCTCGCCGGTGGCCTCGTCGCGGCTGTCGATCAGCCAACGGTAGGACTGCAGGAGGGTCGCCGGGCCCAGGTACTTGTCCTGGTTCCACCAGTAGCTGGGGCAGGACGTCGTGCAGCAGGCGCACAGGATGCATTCGTAGAGGCCGTCCAGCTTCTCGCGGTCCTCCGGGCTCTGCAGCCACTCCTTCTGCGGCTCCGGGGTCTCGGTGTGCAGCCAGGGCTCGATGGAGGCGTACTGGGCGTAGAACTGGGTCAGGTCCGGCACCAGGTCCTTCATCACCGGCATGTGCGGCAGGGGGCTGATCTGCACGTCCTTGCCGGGGACCTCCTCCCAGCCGTGGGTGCAGGCGAGCGTGTTGCGCCCGCCGATGTTCATGGCGCAGGAGCCGCAGACGCCCTCGCGGCAGGACCGCCGGAACGCCAGCGTGGCGTCCATGGTGTTCTTGATGTGGATCAGCACGTCCAGGACCATCGGCCCACAGGCGTCCACGTCCACGTCATAGGTGTCCCAGCGCGGGTTCTCAGTCCCCTCGGGGTCGTAGCGGTAGACCCGGAAGGTCTTGACCGTCTTGGCGCCTTCCGGGGCCGGGTGGTGCTTGCCCTTGGTGACGCGGGAGTTCTTCGGCAGGACGAGTTCGACCATGGCAGGGTCCTAGGACTGATAGGGTTCGGCGGTCTTGCGCCCGAGGATGATGACGCCGTGATGCCCGTCGTGGTTGGTGGAGACGAGGCTCATCTCCTCGAGGCCGGCCTGGTTGGCCAGGCGCAGGACCCGCGACAGGTCGTAGTCGTACATGTGAATGTGGCCGACCGGCAGGCTGAGCAGCCGGTCGCCCTTGATCTTCTTGCGGAAGAAGCCGCGGGGAGTCGTTTCCTCGTCCTTGGGCCACTCGCGGTTCCTGTCGCGCCAGGCGGTGAGCTGCAGGCTGATCGCGCCGCCGGGCGCGAGCTTGCCCAGCAGGTCGGCGATGATCTGTTCGCCGCGCTCCGGCGGGATGTGCTGGAAGACGATGAAGCTGTTGATCCAGTCGAAGGGCCCGGCCGGGACGTGGTCGAGGTAGGTGACCTTAGACCCGCGCGCCCGGGCGAGCTCCAGCATGCCAGGCGAGATGTCGACGCCGGTTACCGGGTCGGCGTAGCGGGTCATGGCCTCGGCCAGTCGGCCGACCCCGCAGCCGAAGTCGAGCGCCCGGCCGGAGGGCTTGGCCCCCGTGGCCTTCTCCAGCCCGGCGGCGATCTCGTCGATGAACGGCGCGCCCGAGGCGTAGAACCGGTCCACGCCCTCCGGGGTGATGTTCTCCGCCAGGAAGTCGGGGTGGCTGAGCACCGCCCAATAGGGGTTGGTCTGGCCGAGCTCGCGCCAGTCGGCGTCGGTGTCGCGCACCAGGGTCTTGCCGTCAGCGCCAGGCATGCATCACCACCCGGGTCCGCTTCCAGTTGGGCTTCAGGAGGGGATGGACCACGGTCTCGAAGCGCCGGAAGCCGATGTCGCGCAGCATCGCCTGCAGGGCCCGCTGGTTGGGGGCCCAGAAGTTGGTGGCGTCGTTGTTGAGCTCGGCGCCTTCGTAGTAGCGCATCACCGGCCAGGGCAGGACGTCGAGGGCCGTCTCCGTCTCGATCACCATCATCTCGCCGGTCACCGAGGCGACCCGCTCCAGGCAGCTCAGCGGGTCCTTGACGTGGTAGAGCACGCCCAGGAACAGCACCACGTCGAAGGTCCCCACCGTCTCGCGGGCGATCTGCGGGACGTCGATGTCCAGGGTCTCGACCCGCGACCCCAGCCGGGCGTGGGCGTAGTCGAACCCCGCCTTGGTGCCCCAGCCCTCGCCCGACCAGCAGAAATGGTCGGTGGCCAGCACCCGGGCCGCCCCGCGCCGCTCGGCCTCGAAGGAGAAGAAGCCGTCCCAGGCGCCGATATCGAGCACGCTCTTGCCGGCCACGTCGTGGCGGAAGACGACGTCGGCCTCCTTGCGCAGCGTCTCGGTCGGCTTGTCGCCCTGGGTCGTCTCCCCGTCCGGAAAGGTATGGGAATGGAACCAGCGGATCGCCTGGGCGGAGGGTCGCGAGTCGTCCATCCTAAGTCTCAGTAAACTCTAGCTTTTGGTGGGATGGGCGCGATGTCGTCAGTCATCGTGTAGGCGTGCACCGGCCGGTAGTCGATCTTCACCTTGCCGGTGGCGTCGTCGAACCAGGCCAGCGTGTGCTTCATCCAGGTCTTGTCGTTGCGCTTGGGGAAATCCTCGCGGGCGTGCGCCCCGCGGCTTTCCGTGCGGGTGTTGGCGCCGACCACCGTGACCACCGCCTGGCCGATCAGGTTGTCGAGCTCCAGCGTCTCCATCAGGTCGGTGTTCCAGACGAGACCCCGGTCGGAGACCGCCAGGTCCTTGCGCTTCTTCTGCACGGCCTCCATCCGCTTGACGCCCGAGACCAGGGACTTGCCGGTGCGGAACACCGCGGCGTCCTCCTGCATGGACTGCTGCATCTCCAGCCGGAGCGCCGCCGTGGAGGTCTTGCCGTTGGCGTTGCGGAACCGGTCGAAGCGCGCCAGGTGCCCGTCGGTCATCGCCGGCTTCAGCTCCACCTGGGTAGCGCCGGCCTTGATCGTCTCGGCGCAGCGCAGCGCCGCCGAGCGCCCGAATACCACCAGGTCGATCAGCGAATTGGAGCCCAGGCGATTGGCGCCGTGCACGCTCACGCACGCCGCCTCGCCCACCGCCATCAGCCCCGGCACCACCTTGTCCGGATCCCGGCCGGCCTTGGTGACCACCTCGGAATAGAAGTTCGTAGGCACGCCGCCCATGTTGTAATGCACTGTTGGAAGTACAGGAATAGGCTCTTTAGTGACGTCTACACCTGCGAATATTCTAGCACTCTCCGAAATACCCGGGAGCCGCTCGTGCAAGACCTTCGGGTCCAGGTGATCGAGGTGCAGGTTGATGTGGTCCTTCTTCGGACCAACGCCGCGGCCCTCGCGGATTTCGATGGTCATGGCGCGGCTGACCATGTCGCGCGGCGCCAGGTCCTTCACGGAGGGCGCATAGCGCTCCATGAACCGCTCGCCCTCGGAATTGGTCAGGTAGCCGCCTTCGCCCCGCGCACCCTCGGTGATCAGGCAGCCGGCGCCGTAGATCCCCGTCGGGTGGAACTGCACGAACTCCATGTCCTGCAGGGGCAGACCGGCGCGCAGGGCCATGCCGCCGCCGTCGCCGGTGCAGGTATGGGCGGATGTGCAGGAGAAGTAGGCCCGGCCATAGCCGCCGGTCGCCAGGATCACCTGCTGGGCCTGGAAACGGTGCAGGGCGCCGGTGTCCAGTTGCCAGGCGGTGACGCCCCGGCAGACGCCCTCGTCCATGATCAGGTCCAGCGCGAAGTACTCGATGAAGAACTCAGTCTTCTTGGCCAGCGCCTGGCCGTACATGGTGTGCAGCATGGCGTGGCCGGTGCGGTCGGCCGCGGCGCAGGTGCGCTGGATCGGGGCCTCGCCGAAGTTGCGGGTCATGCCGCCAAAGGCGCGCTGGTAGATCTTGCCTTCCGGGGTGCGGGAGAAGGGCACGCCCCAGTGCTCCAGCTCGTAGACCGCGGCCGGCGCGTTCCTGACCAGGTATTCGATGGCGTCCTGGTCGCCCAGCCAGTCCGACCCCTTGACGGTGTCGTACATGTGCCAGCGCCAGTCGTCCTCGCCCATATTGCCCAGGCTGGCCGAGATGCCGCCCTGCGCCGCGACGGTGTGCGAGCGGGTGGGGAAGACCTTGGAGATGCAGGCCGTCTTCAGCCCGGCCGCCGCGCAGCCCAGCGCCGCGCGCAGGCCCGAGCCGCCGGCGCCGACCACAACGACGTCGTACTTGTGATCGATGAAATCGTAGGTCGCCATGGTTCAGACGGCTCCGCCGCTCAGGGCGACCTTCAGGATCGAGAAGATCGCCAGCGCGCCCACCAGGCCGCAGATGAAGAGGTTGATCAGCAGCAGGGCCGACTTGGTCAGCGCCTTGTGGATGTAGTCCTCCACCACCACCCGGACGCCGGCGTGCATGTGCCAGAAGCCGATGGCGAAGGTGAGCGCCGTCAGCGTGGCGTTCAGCGGATCCTGCACCCAGTGAACCGCGAAGCCGTAGTCGCCGGCGGCCAACCGCAGGACCCCATAGACCGCCCAGACCACCAGGGGGATCAGGGCGATGGCGCTGACCCGCTCGGAGACCCAGTGGCCGGCGCCATGCTTGGCGGAGCCCAGGCCGCGGGCGCGGCCGAGCGGCGTGCGATAGCTGGCCATCAGAGCGCTCCCGTCATGCCGGCGATGCCCCAGATGGCGAGCGTCGCGGCCGCGGCGAAGGCGAAGACCACGATGGCCGAGGCGTTGGCCGACTTCACGTCCAGCCCGTGGCCGGTGTCCCAGACCAGGTGCCGCACGCCATTGGCCAGATGGTAGAAGACGCAGACCGTCAGGCCGAACATCACCACCCTGCCCGGCGGCGAGCCCAGGAGCGCCTTGAAGTCGGCGTAGCGCTCGGGCCCGGCGGCCAGCGCGATCGCCCAGGCGGCCGCGATCAGGGCCCCGACATAGAGCGCGCACCCGGTCGCCCGGTGCAGGATCGAGGTCCACATGGTGATGTGCCACCGCCAGAGCAGGGGCGAACCGAAGCCGCCAGTCACCAGATGCGGCGAAACCGGCCGTTCGCGGGGCGTCCTGGGAGCGTCTGTCATCTGTTCTTCGCCGCTCGATCCCTGTCCGAAGGTGCGTCCGCTTTTAAGCGCCGCTGGGGGTGTGTCAACGAAGGCCGATCCGATCCCCTCGGTGTGGGCCCATGGCGTGACGCCGCCCCTTGTGGCCTGCCCGGTCGCCACCCGCAGCTCCTTCGCATCAGACGAAGTATCGGCCGCGAGCGGAGGCTGACACAATGCGCATTTCCTGTAGTCTTCCTTCTCGAAAGGCGAAGGATGCGTTTCGACCTGACCGACCTGAAGCTGTTCTGCGATGTGGCTGACGCGGGCTCGATCACCGCGGGCGCCGAGCGCAGCGTCCTGGCGCTGGCCGCGGCCTCGACGCGGATACGCGGGATGGAGGATGCGCTGGGCGCGCCGCTGCTGATCCGCTCCCGCCTGGGCGTCGTCCCCACCGAGGCGGGCCGCACCCTGCTGCGCCACGCGCGCACGATGCTCGACCAGAGTGCCCGCCTGAGGGAGGACCTCAGCGCCTTCGCCGGCGGCCAGACCGGCGAGGTGCGGCTGCTGGCCAACACCAACGCGCTCACCGAATTCCTGCCCGAGGTGCTGTCGGCCTTCCTGGCCAGCCACCCTCAGGTCAGCGTCGATCTGGAGGAGAGGCTCTCCGACGAGATCGTGGGCCTGGTGGCCGAGGGCGCGGCCGATATCGGCATCGTGGCCGGCACCGTCGACGTCGGCGCGCTGGTCACCTACCCCTTCCGGTCCGACCGCTTCGTGGTGGTCACCGCCGTGGGCCATCCCCTGGCGCAGAGGCGCAGCGCGAGCTTCGCCGAGGTCCTGGACTACGACTTCGTGGGCCTCGACCGGGCCGCCTCCCTGCAGCGGTTCCTGGCCGGCAAGGCGGCGCGCGAGGGCCGGCCGCTGCGCCTGCGCGTCCAGCTTCGCAGCTTCGACGCGGTCTGCCGGATGGTGGAATGCGGCGTGGGCGTCGGCGTGGCGCCGCATTCCACCGCGGCGCGAGCGGCCAGGACCATGGCGCTGGTGCTCACCGACCTGGCCGACGACTGGGCCCTGCGCGAACTGACCATCGTGGTCCGGGCCGCCGGAGAGCTGCGGCCCTACGCCCAGGCCCTGCTCGACAGCCTGCGCGGCCAGCCCGCATCCCAGGCGGAATGACGCTACGTTAACTCGAATTCATTGGCGCGCCGCCGGAGCGCGAATCTAGCCTTGGCCAATGCCTGATCACGCCATGGGAATACGCCCGGTTCTCGGGGCCATCATCCTCGCCGCCTGGCTGGCGGGCCCGGTCGCGACGACGGCGGCCGAGGCGCCGGCCCCGTCCGGCTTCACCCGGTCGCCGCGGCTGGGCGCCTGGGGGTTCGATCTTGCGGGGATGGATCGTTCGGCGCGGCCGGGCGACGACTTCAACCGCTACGCCAACGGCGGCTACCTGGACCGGCTCCAGATCCCAGCCGACCAGTCGAGCTACGGCGCGACCAGCGCCTATGGCGAGGCTGTGCAGAACGAATTGCGCGCCATTGTCGAGCAGGCCGCCGCCCGACGAGGGGCGCAGGGCCGCGACGCGGCGCGGATCGGCGCGCTCTATCGGAGCTACATGGACGAGGCCCGGGTCCAGCGGCTCGACGACCGCCCGCTGCGGAAGTCCCTTGCCGCGATCCGGGCGATCCGGACCCGGTCGCAGATGGCCCGGTCCATGGGCGCGGCGCAGGGCGGCTTCGGCGCCTCCATCGTCAGCCTGGACGTCAATGCTGACGCGCGCGACCCAGGCCGGCACCAGCTCTATCTGAACCAGTCCGGCCTCGGACTCCCCGACCGCAGCCGCTATCTCGATCCGCAATTCGACTCCGTCCGGATCGCCTATCGGGCCTATATCCGCACGCTGCTGGCGGACATCGGCTGGCCGGCGCCGGACGCCGCCGCCGCGGACATCCTGGCCTTTGAGACCCGGATCGCCGAGGCCCACTGGTCTCGGCAGGAACGGCGCGATCCGCAGGCCGGCTATGCCGCGACCCGACGGCAGGACCTTGCCGCCGCAGCGCCGGAGTTCCCTTGGCGGGACTTCTTCCAGGGCGCGGGCATGAGCCCCTCTGGCCCCATCGTCCAGCGCGAGAGCACCGCCACACCCAAGCTCGCGCGCATATTCGCCGCGACGCCGCTGCCCACCTTGAAGGCATGGCAAGCCTTCCACGTCGCCGACGACGCGGCGCCCTACCTCTCCGACCGCTTCGTCCAGGCCCGCTTCCGGTTTCGCCAGCAGGTGCTGGACGGCCAGCCGCAGATCGAACCGCGATGGAAACGTGGCGTGGCCCTGGTGAACGCCACTCTCGGCGAGCCGCTCGGACGGGAATTCGTCCGGCAATGGCTTCCGCCCGCAACCAAGGCCAAGGCCGAGGCGATCGTGGCCAATGTGGTCGCCGCGATGAAGGCGCGGATCGCGGCCAACGACTGGATGAGCGGACAGACCAAGGCCGAGGCCCTGGACAAGCTCGCCAAGCTGCGCTGGCAGGTCGGCTATCCGGACCGCTGGCGGGATGACAGCGGCCTGCGCATGCGCGCCGACGATCTGGTCGGCGACATCCAGCGCGCCGCCGCCTTCGAGTGGGCGTTCCAGCGCCGCAGAATCGGCGCGCCGGTGGACCGCGACGAATGGTTCTTCATGCCGCAGGCCGGCCAAGCCTACTACGCGCCGACCGAGAACCAGGTCGTGATCGCCGCCGCCGTGCTGCAGCCGCCGAACTTCGACCCGGACGCCGACCCCGCGATCAACTACGGCGCGATCGGCGCGATCGTGGGTCACGAGATCAGCCACGGCTTCGACGACCAGGGGCGACGCTACGACGGCGATGGGCGGCTCCGGGACTGGTGGCGACCGGAGGACGAGCAGCGCTTCAAGACGCGCAGCGACGTCCTGGCCCGCCAGTTCGACGCCCTGGAGGTCCTGCCGGGACTCCGCATGAACGGCCGCCTGGCGCTGGGCGAGGACATGGCCGACCTTGGCGGAATCCTGTTGGCGCTCGACGCCTACCGCCTGTCCCTGAAGGGCGGGCCGTCGCCGATCATCGATGGCTTCACCGGCGAGCAGCGCGTGTTCCTGGGCTGGGCGCAGAAGTGGCGGCGCAAGTATCGCGAACCCACGCTCAGGGCGCTGGTGGCGTCCGACCCGCATGCACCGGGCGACATCCGCGCCGCCGCGCCCTTGCGCGACGTGGACGCCTGGTACGCCGCCTTCGACGTGCGGCCCGGCGACAAGGCCTATCTGGCGCCGGAGCAACGCGCGCGGATCTGGTGAGCCCGGAACCGCTGCCTATACAGCCGCCTGGCGCGCTAGCCTCTCTTCTTGGTGGTGGCCTTGGGCCGAAGGGTCTGGGCGTAGGCGAAGCTCGCGGCCACGTAGGAGGTCATGCGTTCGGTGTCTGCCAGGAGATCGGCGGGCACGGCGACGTATTCCGGCATGACGGTCCCATAGTCCGCGTAGAGGCTCGCGCCATGGTCCTTCAGGAAGGCCTCGCGGTCGGCCTTGGAGAGCCGCAGGCCCATGACGCCCTTGGCCGACAGGATCGAGAACATGTTGCCGTTCAGCGAGGTGTACGGAAGCTTCGCGCCCTTGCGCTCGACGCCCGGCAGGGTCGCGATCAGCGCCTCGTAGAGACGGACAGTCTCGGCGGGTGCGGCTGGTGCAGGCTTGGCCATGACATGACGCTACGTCGGGACGCGGCCGCGGATCAACCTCAGGGCTACCGCGTCCACACGAAGGCGAAGCTGACCGGCCGGTCGCGGCGCTCGGCCCACTTCGGCTTGGCGGCGATCCAGGCGTCGTCCACCAGGCCCTCCTCCAGCTCCGCCAGGCGCCAGCCGGCCGCGTGCGCGCAGCGGACATGGTCGGCGAAGAGGTGGACATAGCTTTCCACCGCCACGGGCTCGCCCGGCGCCCGGTCGAAATGGGTCGGCACGCCCGACATCAGGAACCAGGGATGGTAGCCGACCAGGACGAAGCGGCCGCCCGGCGCCGCCAGCCGCGCGGCCTCGCGGTAGACCGGCGCCAGGTCGGCCAGGTGCTCGTCGGCCAGCAGCTGGGTGACCAGGTCGTAGCCGCCGCCGGGGAGGCCCGTCGCCGCCACATCGCCCTCGACGAGGCGGTCGTAGACCCCCTTGGCCGCCGCGCGCTTGAGCATGCCGGGCGTCAGGTCGATGCCGTCGACGGCGGCCACGCCGTGGGCCTTCAGCCAGACGCCGCCCCGGCCGGTGCCGCACGCCAGGTCGGCCGCGCGGCGCATGGCCGGCCATTCGACCGTGGTCAGCCGCTCCAGCAGCCGCAGGTCCATGAGGTCGAGCACCGTCGCCTCATAGGTTTCCGCCCAGGCTTCATAGCCGTCGCGGACCGGCAGGGTCGGATAGTGGCGCGCGTCGAAGCGGGAGAAGTCGGTCATCGGCGACAGCCTAGCGGGCGCGGGCCCGGCGCCCCACGCATAAGATATTCGCCCTAGCCGACCAGGGTGGCGTGGGCCGGAGGGCGGGCCAAGGTGCTGACCAGCCGCGCCATGCCGCCGTCCGCCAGCGGGATCCGCTCCCAGAGCGTCAGGCCGGGCGCGATCGGCACCACGGCGTCGCGGTTCGCCTCGGTCCAGAACGCCAGGGCCACCGGCTCGGGGCCGAACCAGCCCAGGGCCTCCCGGCGCGCTTCCATCGCCTGGATCTCCGCCGAGGCGAAGGGCCAGAGCGAGCGGCCGGCGAGGTCGGCGGCGGACTTGCGCCAGCGGGCCTGCCGCGCCGGCGAGGCGGCCAGCAGCGCATGGGTCGCGTCGCAGACCAGATGCAGGGGCAGGCTCGCCGCCTCCACCAGTCGCTTGAGGGCGGCGTCGGCCGCCGGGCGGGGCGCCAGCAGCCGCCGGAGCGCCGCGTGGGCCTCGGGCGACGGCGCCTGGCCGCCGGCCTCCCAGCGCGAGACCGTGGCCTGGGCGACGCCCAGCAGGTCGGCCACATGGGACTGCTTCATCCCACGCAGGCGGCGCATTCGCCGAAGGTTGCGGCCAAGATCGCTCATCGGCCCAGACTAGCGCCTTCAGCCGATATCCTGAAGCCAGTCGGCCGAACGCATCTCCTCCAGGCGCGAGGCGGTGCGCTCGAATTCGAAGGCGCCGTCGCCGGCCGGGTAGAGCTGCGACGGCTGGGCCTCGGCCAGCACGATCAGCTTGGCGTGGGCCTCGTAGAGGGCGTCGATCAGGATCACGAACCGGCGGGCCTCCTCGCGCCGGTTGGCGGCGAGCTTGGGCACGTCCTCCAGGAACACCGTGTGGAAGTAGGCGGCCAGCGCCACATAGTCGTTGGGGCCGAGCGCCACCGAACAGAGGCTGGCGAAGGTCGCGCGGACCTGACCGCCGGCGGCGTGCGGCAGGGTGATCTTGCGCCCCAGCACCTCGACCGTCGCGCCGGTCTCCTCCTCGGGGCCCAGCATGTCGCGCCAGAGCGCCTCGAAGGCCCGCAGGTTGGCGGCGTCGGTCGGCGAGAACCAGGTTCCGGCCGCGCGCAGGCGGTCGAGGCGATAGTCGTGGGCGCCCGCCACCGCCACCACCTCCAGGCGCCGCTTCAAGAGGTCGATGGACGGCAGGAAGAGCTGGCGGTTGAGGCCGTCCTTGTAGAGGGCGTCGGGCTCGCGGTTGGAGGTGGCCACCAGGGTGACGCCGCGGGCGAACAGGGCCTCGAACAGTCGGCCCAGGATCATGGCGTCGGCGATGTCGGTGACCTGGAACTCGTCGAAGCAGAGCAGGCGCGCGCCCTCGGCGACCACATCGGCCACCGGGACGATGGGGTCATCGCCCCTATGCTGTCCGAAGCGGGCCTTGCGGGCCGCCGCGTCGCCCGCGCGCCATTCGCCGATCAGCCGATGGATCTCGCCCATGAAGACGTGGAAGTGGGTGCGGCGTTTGTCCTCGACGCGGACCGCCTCGAAGAACAGGTCCATCAGCATCGACTTGCCGCGTCCCACCGGTCCCCAGAGGTAGACGCCGCGCTGGGCCTCCGGCTTGCGGAACAGGCCCTTCAGGCCGCGGGTCGAAGGCGCCTCGGCGAGGTCGGCCTCCAGGCGCAGCAGGGCCGCCAGGCCCGGGGCCTGCGCCGGATCGGGCCGGATCTCGCCCCGGGCGAGGCGGGCGTCGTAGGCGGCTTGCAGCGCTGAGGCCATCCGCCCCGCCTAGCTGCGCCGGAGCGCGCGCGCAAGGAACGGCGGCAAAGCCCGCGGGTTGGATAGGGTCCACAAGACGGAGAACCCCCATGGCCGACGAAGACCGCAGCTTCGACCCCACCCCGGCGCAGGTGAACCGCGAGCGCGAGCAGGGCCTCGGCCTGGGACAGCGCGAACTGGACGCGCAGCGCGATCCCGACCAGCTGCCGCAGACGCCGCTCGAGCTCGGCGCCGACGACGACCTGCGCGGAGAGCCGGGCGACGCCGAGGCCGTGCTGCACGCCAATCACGCCAACCGCGGCGGCAAGCGCGACCGGTCGTCCGGCCCGAAGACGCGGGCGGCGACGAAGGATCAGATCAGCCGCCGGTAGCTACCGCATCGTCGGGATGACGAAGGCGGAGTCCTCCTGCGAGCCTTCCGGCCAGCGGGCGGTGACGGTCTTCACCTTGGTGTAGAACCGCACCCCTTCCATGCCGTGCTGGTTGGTGTCGCCGAAGGCGGAGCGCTTCCAGCCGCCGAAGGAGTGATAGGCCACCGGCACCGGGATCGGCACATTGATGCCGACCATGCCGACGTTCACCTGGCTGGCGAACTCGCGCGCGGCGCGGCCGTTGCGGGTGAAGATGGCGACGCCGTTGCCGTACTGGTGCTTCGACGGCAGGGCCACGGCCTCCTCGAAGCTCTCGGCGCGGACGATCTGCAGGACCGGGCCGAAGATCTCCTCCTGGTAGGTGCGCATATCCGTCTTCACCTGGTCGAACAGCGAAGGGCCGATGAAGAACCCCTTGTCGTAGCCCTGCAGCGAGAAGCCACGGCCATCGACGACCAGCTCGGCGCCCTCGTCCTGACCCAGCTGGATGTAGTCGCTGATCTTCTGGCGGTGCGCGGCGGTGACCACCGGGCCGTACTGCGCCGCGGCGTCGGTGGAGACCCCGACCTTCAGGGTCTCGATCTCGGCCAGCATCTTCTCGCGGAAGGCGTCGGCGGTCTTGGCGCCCACCGGCACCACGACCGGCAGCGCCATGCAGCGCTCGCCGGCCGAGCCGAAGGCCGCCCCGCTGATATCCTTCACCGCCTGGTCGAGATCGGCGTCGGGCATGACGATGCCGTGGTTCTTGGCGCCGCCCATGGCCTGGACGCGCTTCCCCGCCGCCGTGCCGCGGGAATAGACGTAAGAGGCGATGTCGGACGAGCCCACGAAGCTGACCGCCTTGATGTCCGGGTGGTCGAGGATCGCGTCCACCGCGACCTTGTCGCCATGCACCACGTTCAGCACCCCCTTGGGCGCGCCGGCCTCCATCATCAGCTCCCCGAGGCGGACCGGCAGGGAGGGGTCCTTCTCCGAAGGCTTCAGGATGAAGGTGTTGCCCACCGCGATGGCGATGCCGAACATCCACATCGGGATCATCGCGGGGAAGTTGAACGGGGTGATGCCGGCGACCACGCCCAGCGGCTGGCGCATGGAATAGACGTCGATGCCGGGACCGGCGCCCTCGGTGTATTCGCCCTTCAGGGCGTGCGGGATGCCGCAGGCGAACTCGATCACCTCCAGGCCGCGCTGGATGTCGCCCTTGGAGTCGGCGATGACCTTGCCGTGCTCGGAGGAGAGCATCTCGGCCATCTCGTTCATGTTGGCTTCGACCAGGCGCTTGAAGTCGAACATGACGCGGGCGCGCCGCTGCGGATTGACCAGCGACCAGACCTGCTGGGCGCGGACCGCCGAGGCGACCGCGGCGTCCAGCTCGGACGCGCTGGCGAGCGCCACGCGGGCCTGCACTTCGCCGGTGTTGGGGTTGAAGATGTCGCCGAAGCGGCCGGAGGTTCCTGCGACGGACGCGCCGTCGACGAAGTGGGTGATGTCACGCATGGCCGGGGATTTAGACCCTCCGCGCGGCCACGGAAACCCCGTCTCACGATGCCTTAAGGGATAGGTCCTAGATTTCCGTGAGCCGCCGGAGGTCCCGTTGCAAGTTCCCGCCATCCCGACCGGGCCAACCTACTACCAGCCGATCACGCCGGTTCCGGCCGTGGCGGCGGTGAAGGCCGCGCCCGCCGATGGCGCGGAGGCCGGCCAGAAGCTGCGCGCCGCGACGCCGCCGGGCGTGGGGAATCTGCTGGATATCGAGGCCTGAGGGCGCTCCAGCCGTGGCCCCTCAGACGACATCCCCTCGGGATGTTTTCGTCCCTGAATTCCATGGATGATGCGAGCCTTGGGGTCCCGGCTTCTCAAGGACGCGCCCCCGACTTGCCGAGCCACCCCGGCCCAGCGCATCCTCCGCGCCATGACGGTTGCTTCGCCCGCCCAGACGCTGAGCCCGGCGCGGACGCGGGATCACATCGTCGATGTGCTGATCGCCGAACGGGCGCCGAAGCTGGCCGCCAGCCCGGTTTGGCCGGCGCTGCGGCCGCTGCTCTACAGTTTCCTGGACTACGGCAAGGCCCGCAGGATGGCCGATGCGATCCAGCCCCTCCCCGGCGGCGCGGCGCTGGAGCACGTGTCGCGGCTGTTGAACGTGGAGGTGAGCGCCGCCGGCCTGGAGCATATTCCGCGCAGCGGCCGGCTGATCGTGGTCTGCAACCACCCCACCGGCATCGCCGACGGGATCGCGGTCTATGACGCCCTCAAGGCCATCCGGCCGGACCTCTGCTTCTACGCCAACTCCGACGCCCACCGCGTAGCGCCGCGGTTTTCCGACGTGCTGATCCCGGTGGAATGGGTGGAGGCCAAGCGCACCCGCGAGCGGACGCGCGAAACCTTGCTGCTCACCCGCGAGGCGCTGGAGGCCGAGCGCTGCCTGGTGATCTTCCCATCAGGCCGGCTGGCGCGCCGCCAGCCGGACGGCAGCCTGCGCGATCCGCCCTGGGCGCCCTCGGCGGTGTCGCTGGCGCGCAAGTACGAGACGCCGATCGCACCGCTGCATGTGGCCGGGCCCTGGTCGGCCCTGTTCCATCTCTTCGACCGGTTCTCGTCGGAACTGCGCGACGTGACCCTGTTCCACGAACTGCTCAACAAGCAGGGGCGCGAATTCGCCCTCACCGTCGGCCGGCCGGTGGCGCCCGAGGCCCTGGAGGGCGAGCCTGGCGAGGCGATCGCCCAACTGAAGGCCTTCGTCGAGACCGAGTTGCCCGGCCGCCCGGACCGGACCTTCGCATGATCCTTGGCGACGAGGCGGCCACCGCGCGGCTCGGCGCGGCCATCGCGCGCGATCTGCGGACCGGCGAGGCGATCTGCCTGTCCGGACCGCTCGGGGCCGGCAAGTCGACCCTGGCGCGCGCCCTGATCCGCGCGCTCACAAGCCCTGGCGAGGAGGCGCCGTCGCCCACCTTCACCCTCGTCCAGTTCTACGAGGGGCCGCGACTCAAGATCGCCCATTTCGACCTCTACCGGCTGTCGAACCCCGACGAGGCCTACGAAATCGGCCTGGACGAGGCGCTGGACGACGGCGCGGCGGTGATCGAATGGCCCGAACGGCTGCAAGGCCGCCTGCCGGCGGATCGACTCGATATAGAGATCGCCTTCATTGAAGGTATTGGCGACGGGGCGGGCCGCAGTGCGCGGCTGACGCCGCATGGGTCATGGGTGGGACGCGTGGAAGGGACGGCAGCTTGAACCCGGAGCGTGAGGCGGCGAAGGCGCGGTTCCTCAGCGACCACGGCCTGGCGGCGGCCCGGCGCGAGCCGCTGGCCGGCGACGCCTCGACGCGCAGCTATGAACGCCTGCATCCCGCAGGGGCCGCGCCGCTGATCCTGATGGACCAGCCACCGGTGCTGGAGACCCCGATCTGTCCGCCGGACGCCAGCGAGGCCGAACGGCTGGCCCTGGGCTACAACGCCGCCGCGCGGCTGGCCGCCGGCTCCATCGCCGCCTTCGTCACCACCGCGGCCTATCTGCGCGACCATGGCCTCTCCGCGCCGCGCGTCGTGGCCTTCGACGTGGACGCGGGCCTGGCGGTGCTGGAGGACCTGGGGGACGGCCTGTTCGCCAGCCTGATCGCGCAGGGCGTGCCGGAGCGCCCGCTCTATGAGGCCGCCGTCGACGTGCAGGTGCGCCTGCACGAGCAGCGCCCGCCGGACATCCTTCAGGCCGAGGGCGTGGCCTGGCCGCTGCTCACCTACGACACCCTGGCGCTGAAGGTCGCCACCGACACCTTCCTGGAGTGGTGGCCGAAGTTCGCCGGCATCGCCCCCTTCACGCCGGACGCGGTCGCCGAATGGGACGCGCTCTGGGCCCCGGTCTGGGTGCGCGGCGAGGCCGGCGCCGCGGTGTTCTGCCACCGGGACTACCACGCCCAGAACCTGCTCTGGCTGCCGGACCGCGAGGGGCCCGCCCGGGTCGGCCTGCTGGATTTCCAGGATGCCCTTCGCGCCCATCCGACCTGGGACCTGGCCCACCTGCTGCAGGACGCCCGCCGCGACGTTTCGCCCGAGCTCGAAGCATCGATGCTGGAGCGCTACCTGCGGGCGAGGCCGGGGACCGATCGCGAGGCCTTCCTGGCCGACTACCGGGCGCTCGCCGCCTCCAACGCCGCGCGCATCCTGGGCCGGGTCTTCGCGCGGCAGGCGTTGCTCGGCCGGGCGCAGTACAAGGCCTTCATGCCCCGCACCTGGCGCTACCTGGAACGCAACCTGACCGACCCGGCGCTGGGCGGACTGAAGGCCTGGTTCGACCGCAACGTGCCGGCCGGGGCGCGGGCGTGAGCGCGCCCAGGACAGCGATGGTGATGGCCGCAGGGCTGGGCACCCGCATGCGGCCGCTCACCGACAGCATGCCCAAAGCGCTGATCGCGGTGGCCGGCAAGCCGTTGATCGACTTCGTCATCGATCCGCTGGTGGCGGCCGGGGTCCAGCGCATCGTGGTCAACGTCCACGCCTTCGCCGATCAGCTGGAGGGCCACCTTCGTCGCCGCAAGGACGCCGAGTACCTAATCTCTGACGAACGCGGCGGCCTGCTGGAGACCGGCGGCGGGGTTAAGCACGCTCAGGCCCTGCTCGGCGATGAGCCGATCTTCGTCTGCAATAGCGACTACATCTGGCGAAAGCCCGGCCAGCCGGCTCTGACCACCCTGGTGGATGCCTGGGACCCAGCCCGAATGGACGCCTTGGTGGTCGTTATCCCGAAGGCGCGGACCATGGGCTTCGACACCCCCGGCGACTTCTTCCAGGCGCCCGATGGGACCCTGACCCATCGTGGCGACCGGCCCGAGGCCCCGTTGCACGCCTTCGGCATCGAGATACTCGATCCCCGGCCGGTCTACGCCGACCCGCGCCAGCGGTTCTCCCTGCGCGATATCTGGTTCGCCTCGGCGGACCGGCGCCGGCTCTTTGGCCTTCAGCTCGACGGCCTGTGGATGCAGGTGGGCGACCCGGCGGCGCGCGAGGCGGCGGAAGAGCGTCTCAAGGACACCCCGGGGTGAACAGCTTCTTCGAACGGGCCGGGCCGCGCTGGTGCACGATCCCGGCGCACCGGCCGTTCGCCCAGGACCTGGCGAGGGGGTTGCACGAGGCGCTCGCGCCCCTGGGCCCTGAGGCGCTCTCGCAGGCCACGGTCCTGACGCCGACCCGGCGAGGGGCGCGCGCGCTGGCCGACGCCTTCGTCGCGGCCGCAGACGGCCGCGCCGTCCTGCCGCCGCAGATGCGGCCGCTGGGCGACCTGGACGAGGGCGAACCGCCCTTCGAACCGGGCGACCTGGCCCTGGACCTGGACGCGGCGATCGAGCCCCTCAAGCGGCGTTTCGAACTGACCCGGCTGGTCACCGACCACTGGGACCTGCTGGAAGGCCGCGAGCTGACGGCCGCCTCGGCGCTGGAGATGGCCGACGCCCTGGGGCGCTTCCTGGACAGCCTGCAGATCGAGGAGCTGGAGCCCTTCGAGAAACTGGCCGGCCTGGTGGAGGCCGACCTCGCCGACCACTGGCGGGTCTCGCGCAGGTTCCTGGAGATGGCCCTGACCGAGTGGCCGAAGCGGCTGGCGGCCCTGGGCGTCATCGACGTCAGCGAGCGCCGGGTGAAGTTGCTGCGCCGCCTCGCCCAGGCGTGGACCGACCATCCGCCACAGGGCGTGCTGGTGGCCGCCGGCTCCACCGGCACGGCGCCCGCCACCGCGGCCCTGCTGAAGGTGATCGCCGAGGCGCCGCGGGGTTGCGTCGTGCTGCCGGGGCTCGACGAGGGCCTGTCGGACGAGGCCTGGGCGGAGGTCGGCGAGCAGCATCCGCAAGGGGCGATGAAGCGCCTGCTGGATCGCGCCGGGGTCGAGCGCGCGGACGTGGAGTTCTGGCCCGCATCGCTGCCGATGAGCGCCCGCGGGCGATGGCGCCAGAGGATCGTCAACGAAGCCCTGCGGCCGCCGGAGCGGACCGCCGACTGGCTGCGGATCATCGGCGAGCTGAACGCCAAGGGCGACGACGAGCAGATCGACGGCGTCGCCTTCGGCCTGGAGGGCCTGTCGCTGGTCAGCGCCCGCTCGGAGGAGGAGGCCGCGACAGTCGCAGCTCTACTGCTGCGCGAGGCCCTGGAGACGCCGGAGCGCACGGCCGCCCTGGTGGCGCCCGACCAGGCCCTGGCCCGGCGGGTGTCGGCCAAGCTGGCGCGCTGGGGCGTCGTCCCGGACAGCTCGGCGGGCGAGACCCTGGCGGGCTGCGCCTGCGGGACGCTGGCCGGGCTGGTCGCCCGGGCCGCCGTCGATCCGCTGCATCCGGTGACCCTGCTGGCGATCCTCAAGCACCCCTATGTGCGCCTGGGCGACCACGAGACCCTGGAACGGCGCGGCCTGCGCGGCGCGCGGCCCTGGACCTGGGCGGGGCTGCGGTCGCGGCTGACCGAACATCCGCAGGCGCTGGCCTTGACCGTCCGTCTGGAGGCGATCCTGGACGGCCTGGCGACCGAGGCCGTTCCGCCCGCCCAGGCGGCGCGCGCGGTGGCGGCGGCCATGGAGGCGCTCGCCGCCGACGATCGCGGCGACCTGGGCGAGCTCTGGAGCGGGCACGGCGGCGAGGCGATGAGCCGGCTGCTGGCCGGCCTGATCGCGGATTCGGCGGGCCTGCCGCCGGCCACCCCGCGCGGCTTGGCCGAGCTGCTGGAACGGCTGATGGAGGGCGAAACGGTGCGGACCGGCGGCGCCACCCATTCGCGCCTGCGCATCCTGGGCGCCATCGAGGCCCGGACGGTGCGCGCCGACCGGCTGATCGTGGCCGGGCTGGAGGAAGGTGTCTGGCCGCGCGGCGCCGCGTTGGATCCTTTCCTGTCGCGCCCGATGCGCGAGACCCTGGGCCTCCCGCCGCCGGAGCGGCGCGTGGGCCTGGCCGCCCACGACTTCGCCCAGGCCGCCTGCGCGCCGGAGGTGATCCTGCTGCACGCCGAGCGGCGCGAGGGCGCGCCCTCGGTGAAGTCCCGCTGGCTCTGGCGGCTGGAGACGCTGGCCAAGGGCGCCGGCGTCGCCATCCCGCACCGGCCCGACCTCCTGGACTGGGCGCGCGGCCTGGACGCCCCGGCCGAATATGCGCCCGCCCGACGCCCGGCGCCGGTCCCGCCGGTCGCCGACCGGCCGACGGCGCTGTTCGTCACGCGGGTCGAGAGCCTGACCCGCGACCCCTATTCGGTCTGGGCGCGCGACATCCTGAAACTGCGGGCCATGGACCGGCCCGACGAACCGGTGGATGCGCGGGCCCGCGGCACCGCGATCCATGGCGCCTTCGAACGGTTCGCGCTCGCCTGGCCCGCTCAACTCCCGCCGGACGCCGCGGCGATCTTCGAGGGCCTCTATCTCGAGGAGCTGCAAAAGGCCGGCATGCCGCACGAAGCCCTGGCGCGCGAGGCGGCGCTGGCCCGCGAGGCCGCTGCCTGGGTGGCCGACTTCGAGGCCCGCCGCCGCGCCGACGGCCGGGCGATCCACGTGGAGAAGACCGGCGTCCTCGACGTCGAGATCGAGGGCCGCGCGTTCCGGCTCTCGGCCAAGGCCGACCGCATCGAGGCGGACCCGCAGGGGTTCGGCCACATCCTGGACTACAAGACCGGCAGGGCGCCGTCGCAGAAGGTCGTCGACGCCGGCTTCTCGCCGCAGCTCACGCTGACCGCCGCGATCCTGGCGCACGGCCGGTTCGAGGACATCGGGCGCCTGCGGCCCGGCGAGCTGACCTACCTGGAGATCACCGGGCGCAAGCCGGCGGGCCGCGAGGAGGTCCGGGCCGCGGCCGGAGACGAGAGCCATGAGGCGGCCGAACGCGCGCTGGCGGGCCTGCGCGAGCTGATCGCGCGCTACTGGGCGCCGGAGCAGGCCTTCGTCTCGCGCACCGCTCCACAGTTCGTCCACCAGTACGCCAGCGACTACGACCATCTGGCCCGGGTCTTCGAATGGTCGACCAGCGGCGAGGAGGGCGAGGAATGATCGCCCCGGTCCACGACGCCGCCCAGCGCACGGCCGCCGATCCTTCGATCAGCGCCTTCGTCACCGCCAACGCCGGCTCCGGCAAGACCAAGACCCTGATCGACCGGGTGGCCCGCCTGCTGCTGGCCGGGGTCGATCCGGAGAAGGTGCTCTGCGTCACCTACACCAAGGCCGCGGCGGCCGAGATGCAGCGCCGGCTGTTCGGCCGGCTGGGCGACTGGTCGGTGATGGCCGACGAGGACCTGACCGAGCGCCTGACCGACCTGGAAGGCCCGCGCGACTTCGACGCCCGGCGGCTTTCCGAGGCCCGCGCCCTCTTCGCCCGCGCCCTGGAGACGCCGGGCGGTCTGAAGATCCAGACCATCCACGCCTTCTGCGAGAAGCTGTTGCGGCGCTTCCCGCTGGAAGCCGGGGTATCGCCGGGCTTCCGGGTGATGGACGACGCCGCGGCCGCCGCCATCGCCGACGCCGCGCGCAAGGCCGTGGCGCGCCATGCGCTGAGGGGCGAGGGTCTGGTCGCCGAGGCCTATGCGCGGTTCTCGGTGGCGCTGGATTTCGCCGCGTTCCAGGCGATGTTCCTGGGCTTCGAGGCCAGGCGCGCAGCGCTGGCCGCCTTTTTCGCCGAGCAGGGCGGGTTCGAGGGCGCGGCGGCCTGGGTCTGGGAGGCCTGCGGCGCCGAGCCCGGCAAGGAGCCTGACGTCCTCGAGGCCGAGGCCCTGGCGGAGCTCGACCGCGCGCTCTGGCGCGAGGCCGCCGAGGTGCTGATGGCCGGCGGCGTCAGCGACCAGAAGTGCGCCGCCAAGCTGGCCGCCGTCGCGGGCGATCCCTCAGCGACGCTCGCCCAGGCTCTCGACGCCCTCTTCACCGAGAGGGGCGAGGGCACGCCGGCCGCCTGGGTCTTCAAGACATCGGGCCTGAAGGGCCGCGAGGGCCTGCGCCAGGCCTTGCTCGACGAACAGGACCGCCTGGCCGTGGTCCGGGAACGGATGCGCGGGGCCCGCGTCGCCGCCGAGACCCTGGACGCGCTGGTCCTGGCGCAGGCCTATCTGGCGTCCTACCGCATCGAGAAGGCCTCGGCCGGCGCGCTCGACTTCGCCGACCTGATCGAGAAGACCAAGGCCCTGCTGGCCAGCCGCCCGGCCGCCGCCTGGGTGCTCTACAAGCTCGACGGCGGCATCGACCACATCCTGGTGGACGAGGCGCAGGACACCGCGCCCGACCAGTGGGACATCGTCCGCGCGCTCGCCGGCGAGTTCTTCGTGGGCGCCGGCGTCGACGGCCGGTCGCGTCCGCTGCCGCGCAGCCTGTTCGTGGTCGGCGACGACAAGCAGTCGATCTATTCGTTCCAGGGCGCCGACCCGGCGCGACTCAACGCCGAGACGCAGCGCTACCTGGCCGAGATCGAGGCCGCGGAGCTCGAGGGCCGGTCGGTGCCGCTGGCGGCGTCCTGGCGCTCGGCGGTGGAGGTGCTGGCCTTCGTGGACGCGGTGTTCGCCGGCGGCGTCCCGCCCGGCGTGGACGCGCTGGCCCATGTGCCGATGCGGGCCGGCGACCCCGGCTGCGTCGACCTGTGGCCGCTGGAGCGGGAGGTCAAGGGCGAGGAGCGCGACGCCTGGACCGCGCCGCTCGACGTGGAGGGCGAGCACAGCGCCACCAGGCGGCTGGCGCAGAACATCGCGGCCGAGATCCGGGCGCTGGTGGAGCGCGGCGATCGGGTGAGCGGCCCCAACGGCTGGCGGCCGGCCCGATGGGGCGACGTGCTGATCCTGGTGCGCAAGCGCGGCGGCCTTTTCGAGGAAATCCTGCGCGCGCTCAAGCACGGCAAGATCCCGGTGGCGGGCGCCGACCGGCTGGCGCTTTCCGAGCACATCGTCTTCGACGACCTCCTGGCGCTCGCCCGCTTCGCGCTGTTCCCAGCCGACGACCTGACGCTGGCGGCCCTGCTGCGCAGCCCGTTCTGCGACCTGGAGGACGAGAGCCTCTATCGGCTGGCGAAAGGCCGGCAGGGCTCGCTCTGGCGGACCCTGCAGGATCGGGCGGACGAAGCGCCGGAATGGCGCGAAGCCGCGGATTTCCTCCGCCTGCTGATCGCCGAGGCCACGGCCGGGCGGCCGTTCGAACTCTACAACCGCGTCCTCGGCCTGCGCGACGCGGCGGGCCGGTCCATGCGCGTGCGCCTGCTCCGCCGGCTGGGCCGCGAGGCGGAGGACGCGCTGGACGAGTTCCTGTCCCAGGTGCTGGCCGCCGAGGGCCGCGGCGTGCACGACCTGGAGAGCCTGACCGCGGCCTTCGCCAGCCTCGACATCACGGTGAAGCGCGAGCTGGAGGGCGGCCGCGACGAGGTCCGGGTGATGACCGCCCATGGCGCCAAGGGCCTGGAGGCGCCGATCGTCTTCCTGCCGGAAACCACCACGACCTCCGGCGCGCGCGGATCGCCGTTGATGGAGACCGAGGCCGTCCCGGGTCAGCCGGCAGGCTTCCTCTGGTGCGCCTCCCAGAAGGGCGACTGCGAGGCCTCGCGCCTGGCCCGTGAGCTCCGGGCGCGCAAGGAGACCGAGGAATCCCTGCGGCTCCTCTACGTGGCGCTGACGCGGGCCCGCGAGCGGCTGGTGCTCTGCGGCCGCATCGCCGCCAACCGCAAGGAAGAGACCCTGAAAGGCTGGTGGGCCCAGATCCGCGCCGGTTTCGATCACGCCAGGATCGCCCCGCATGTGCGCCAGGAGGCCTGCGGCGCGGTGATCGCGACGCGGTATGGCCCCGATCCGTTGCCGATGACCGGCGCAGACGCTTCGATGTCGGTCGAAGCCTCTGTGCCCGCCTGGGCCGGCCAGGTCGCCCAGGCCGACGCGTTCAGCCGCTACGCCTCGCCCTCGGACCTCGGCGAGGGGGGTCGGGCGCCGGCGCCCTCGCCGCTCTCGGCGGTAGGCAGCCTGGGCCGGTTCCGGCGCGGCGACCTGATCCATCGCCTGTTGCAGATCCTGCCCGACCTCGACCCCGGCCAGTGGGCGGGCGGGGCGGCGGCCCTGCTGGCCCGCGAGCGCGACCTGACGGCGGCCCAACGCGCCGAGATGAGCGCTGCGGCGCTGTCGGTGCTGCAGGACGCCCGGTTCGCCGAGGTGTTCGGTCCCGGCAGCCGCGCCGAAGTGGCCGTCGCCGGCTCCGCCGCCGCCCTGCCGCCGGGCCTGAAGGTTTCCGGGCGCATCGACCGGCTGGTGGTGCTGCCCGACCGCGTCCTGGTCGCCGATTTCAAGACCAACCGGCCCTCGCCCGACCGGATCGAGGACGCCGATCCCGCCTATCTGCGGCAGATGGCGATCTATGCGGCGGTGCTGGCCGATGTCTTCCCGGGTCGGGCGATCGAGGCGGCGCTGGTCTGGACCGACGGGCCCAAGCTGATGCCGATCCCAGAAAACCTGCTGGCCCGCAGCCTGGCCGGGCTCGACCATGCCGGTTGATACCGGGGCCGCGCCCGCCTACATCGGCGGATCAAGAGGCGTCGGCGCGAGTCTTTGGAAGCCGCCGGCGCATAAGGAGATTTCCATGAGCACCGTGAAGGTCACCGACGAATCCTTCGAAAAGGACGTCCTGCAGGCCGCCGGCCCCGTGCTGGTCGACTTCTGGGCGGAGTGGTGCGGCCCCTGCAAGCAGATCGCGCCCGCTCTCGAGCAGATCTCCGACGAACTGGGCGCCAAGGTCACCGTGGCCAAGCTGAACATCGAGGAAAGCCCGACCACCCCCTCGCGCTACGGCGTGCGCGGCATCCCCACCATGATGCTGTTCAAGGACGGCCAGATGGCGTCGATGAAGGTCGGCGCCATGCCCAAGCAGAAGATCCTGGAGTGGTTGAGCGAAGCCGGCGTCGCCGCCGCCGCCTAGACTTTTCCCTCCCCTTCATGGGGAGGGACAGATCGCGAAGCGATCAGAGTGGGGAAACCGCGCTCAGGCGCTGACTCCGCACTCCGACCCACATCTCCCCACCCGTCTCGCTGACGCCCGCCACCCTCCCCATGAAGGGGAGGGAAAGGGCCATCAACTCGGCCAGGTCTCTGGACTCATCGCCAGGACCTCGCCGGCGAAGTGCAGGCCGCCGCAGATCAGCACGTGCGGCGCCGGGCCCGAGCCATCGAGCGCCTTGCGCACGCCCTCGGTCACGTCGGCCACGGGCTCGGCGGAAAGGCCGGCCAGGCGCGCGGCCTCCGCCAGGTCGCCCGGCGTCGCGGCGATGTCGGAGTCGAAGGTCGTGGTGAACACCTTCGGGTGCATCTCGGCGAAGGGCCGGAAGTAGCCCTCGGCGTCCTTCCTCGCAAACATCCCGACCACCAGCACCAAGGGCCGCGGATCGCGGTCCACCAGGCGCGAGGCCGCCTCGGCGAGCGCGCGCCCGGCATGCGGGTTGTGGCCGCCGTCGAGCCAGAGGTCCGAGCCCCGCGCCTTGGCGAGCGCCGCCAGCGGCCCCCTGGTCAGGCGCTGGAATCGCGCCGGCCAGACGGTGGACGAGACGCCGCGGCCGAGGTCGTCTTCGCTGATGTGGCGGTCGAAAGTGAGCGCCGCGGCGACCGCCAGGCCGGCGTTTTCGAACTGATAGCCGCCGAACAGGCTGGGCGGCGGCAGGTCCAGCAGGCGGTCGGGCATCTGCACCATCAGCCGGCCGCGCTCCTCCCAGGCGTCGAAATCGCGCCCCATCAGGAACAAGGGCGCCATGCGGTCGTCGGCCTCCCGCTCGATGGCCTCCAGCGCCTCCTCCGGCTGGCGCGCGACCACGGCGGGACGGCCGCGCTTGATGATGCCGGCCTTTTCCCAGGCGATCTTGCCGAGTTCCGGCCCGAGCATCTCCAGGTGGTCGTAGTCGACCGGGGTGATCACGCTGACGGCCGGGGCGTCGAAGACGTTGGTGGCGTCGAACCGGCCGCCCAGGCCCACCTCCACCAGGCACAGGTCCGCCGGCGTCTCGGCGAAGGCCAGGAGGGCCAGGACGGTGGTGATCTCGAAGAAACTGATCGGCTCGCCCGCATTGGCCGCCTCCACGCGGTCGGTCAGGGCCTCGAACTGATCGTCGCCGATCAGGTGACCGGCGATGCGGATGCGCTCGGCGAACCGCACCAGGTGGGGCGAGGTGATGACGTGCGCCGTCCGCCCCTGCGCCTCGGCGATGGCGCGCAGGTAGGCGACGGTCGAGCCCTTGCCGTTGGTGCCGGCCACATGGATCACCGGCGGCAGGCGGCGTTCCGGATGGCCGAGCGCGCCCAGCAGGCGCTCGACGCGGCCGGTGGTCAGGTCGATGAGCACCGGGTGGTTGGCGCGCAGGCGCTGGATCACCGCGTCCGATGCGCGGATGGGGTCGTGGTCCGTCACGGGCGGGCGGTCAGGCGGCGGGAAGGTGTTGCGCGCGCCCCATCATCAGGGTCTTCAGGATCGAACCCAGGACCTCGCGCAGCTCGGCGCGGGTCACCACCTTGTCGACCATGCCGCGTTCCATCTGGAACTCGGCGCGCTGGAAGCCCGGGGGCAGGCTCTCGCGGATAGTCTGCTCGATCACCCGGCGGCCGGCGAAGCCGATCAGGGCGTTGGGCTCGGCCAGATGGACGTCGCCCAGCATGGCGTAGGACGCCATCACCCCGCCGGTGGTGGGGTCGGTCAGCACGACGACATAGGGCAGGCCCGCGGCCTTCACCTCGTTGACGGCCAGGGTGGTGCGGGCGAGCTGCATCAGCGAGAGCGTGCCCTCCTGCATCCGCGCCCCGCCGCTGGCGGTGAAGATCACGAAGGGCACATCGCGCTTCACGGCCTCCTGGGCCGCCTTGATGAAGGCCTCGCCCACGGCCATCGAGAGCGACCCGCCCATGAAGGCGAAGTCCTGCACCGCCACCACCACCGGCTGGCCCAGGATATGGCCGTAGCCGACGGCGAGCGCGTCCTGCTCGCCGCTCGCCTTGCGGGCCGCCTTGATGCGGTCGGGATAGGGTTTGACGTCCGGGAACTTCAGCGGGTCATCGGCGACGATCGGCGACGCGATACGCTCGAACTGGCCGTCGTCGAAGGTGTATTTCAGCCGCTGGGCGGCCCCGATGCGCATGTGGTGGCCCGACGGCGTCACCCACAGCGCGGCCTCCAGGTCCGGGCGATAGATCATCTCCCCGGTGTCGGGGCACTTCACCCAGAGGTTCTCGGGCGTCTCGCGCTTGGCGAACGCGTTGCGCACGCCGGGCGCGATGCGCGACAGCCAGCCGGTTCGCTTTTCGGGGGCGGCGGGCCGCCCGGGCTTGTCGTTTCTCTGTTCAGCCATCGCCATGGTTCTAGACCGTCGTTTGGCCGACTCGCGCGGAGCGCACAGCCTTAGCCAAGGAATCTGCTTTGGAAAGAACCCGCCGGGTCACGTCTTCGTTCATCTCCACCGCTTCGGCGATTTCATCCACAAGCGCGGAACCCACCACCACGGCGTCGGCGACCCGGGCGATCTGCGCGGCCCGTTCCGGCGTGCGGATGCCGAAGCCGACCGCCACCGGCAGGCCCGAGGCCTGGCGCACGCGGGCCACGTGCGGCGCCACCGTGGCGGCGTCGGCTTCCTTGACCCCGGTCACCCCGGCCACCGAGACATAGTAGACGAAGCCGGAGGTGCGCTTGACCACCACCTTCAGCCGTGCGTCATCGGTGGTGGGGGTCGCCAGCCGGATCAGCGAGACCTCGGCGGCGTCCAGCGCATCGGCCAGCGGCCCGGCTTCCTCAGGAGGCAGGTCGACGACGATCAGGCCGTCGATCCCGGCCTGGGCCGCGTCGCGGGCGAAGGCCTGGTAGCCCCAGGCGATCAGGGGGTTCGTATAGCCCATCAGGATGATCGGCGTGACCTGGTCGCCCGCCCGGAAGCCGCGGATCAGTTCCAGCGTGCCGGCCAGCGTCATGCCCTTGCCGAGCGCGCGCTGCGCCGCCCGCTGGATCGGCGGACCCTCGGCCATGGGATCGGAGAACGGGAAGCCCACCTCGATGAGGTCGGCGCCCGCGCCGGGCAGGCCGGCCAGGATCTTCGCCGCGACGGCCGCGTCCGGATCGCCGGCCATCACATAGGCCACGAAAGCGGCCCGGCCCTGCGCCTTCAGGGCCGCGAAGCACGCGTCGATTCGGGCGGTGGTCAAATCTGCATTCCCAGGTGCGCCGCGACGGTGGCGACATCCTTGTCGCCGCGGCCGGAGAGGTTCAGCACCACGACGCCGTCCTTGCCGACGTCCCGGGTGACCACGTCCAGGCGGGCGAGGGCATGGGCGCTCTCGATGGCCGGTAATATGCCCTCCAGCTCCGCGCAGAGCTTGAAGGCGTCGAGCGAGTCCGTGTCGGTGGCGGTGAGGTAGGTCGCCCGGCCCACGTCGTGCAACCAGGCGTGCTCCGGCCCGATGCCGGGATAGTCGAGGCCGGCGGAGATGGAATGGGCCTCGGTGACCTGGCCCTCCCGGTCCTGCAACAGGTAGCTCATGCTGCCGTGCAGCACGCCCGGGCGACCGCCGTTGATCGCCGCGGCGTGGCGGTCGGTGTCGATCCCTTCACCCGCCGCTTCGACGCCGTAAAGGCGGACGCCTTCGTCGTTGAGGAAGGGGTGGAACAGGCCCATGGCGTTGGAACCGCCCCCGACGCAGGCCACCAGCGCGTCCGGCAGGCGTCCCTCGGCCTCGAGGATCTGCTGGCGCACCTCGTCGCCGATCACCGACTGGAAGTCGCGGACCATCTCCGGATAGGGGTGCATCCCAACCACCGAGCCGATCAGGTAGTAGGTGTCGTGGACGTTGGTGACCCAGTCGCGGAGCGCTTCG
>Ga0105240_10001528_pt1 | contig 39352 bp, 22 predicted proteins | sample KBSC54metaG_FD_80426 | JGI IMG/M metagenome (GOLD analysis project Ga0105240, IMG submission 80426) | Corn rhizosphere microbial communities from Kellogg Biological Station, Michigan, USA - KBS C5-4 metaG | ecosystem: Host-associated > Plants > Roots > Rhizosphere > Soil | place: Michigan, USA... | reverse complement strand
GGCGCGACAGGACTCGAACCTGTGACCTCCTGCGTGTGAAGCAGGCGCTCTAACCAACTGAGCTACGCGCCCGAGGTGTTCCCTTATATTACCAAACCTCCCCTCAATTCTGAATCGCGATCGCCAGACTCTGCGTCCCCTTCACCCCGCCCAGCGTGAACGTCACCGGGACGTTATCGCTCGCGGCCACCGAAGGCGCCACCACATTAAACTGGTACAGTCCCACGTATCCGGGAGCCAGGCCCGCAGTACGTCACTTTCGCCGCGTTCTGAAATTGCGACTGCAGATCGTTCGTCTGCTGTACCACCTGTCCCGGACTCAATACACGAACCCCGGCTTGCCCGCCATCGTCACCTGCGTACGGCCGCCGCGGTCGGCGTCGCGCCCAGTCCCGCCACACCGCAGCTCGACGGTTTTCCCGTACACACCAGACTCAAAAATGATCCCGAAGTTCGCGAAGCTATCCGCCAGATTGATTACGAAGTCGAGGTTGCCGGTCGCCTGCGCGAAAAACAGATCGCTTACGCCGGGCAACGGACATCGGGTCCAAGCAGGCCAACAAGAGAAAGTCGCCACATGGCGAACCACTGGACGCGGCAAAACCCTCTCGTCCCGCATCAAGCTTACAAAACAGGTTCTAGTACGAACACACGCCTTCTGCGATATGCTGATCCCACCATGCTGAAAACCGTGGACATCCTCATTGGATTGACGGTGGTCATGCTTCTGGCCAGCCTCATCGTCACCGTTCTCACCCAGTTCGTCAACGGCGTCTGGAATACCCGCGGCCGCCACCTCCTCCGCGGCATCAGCGATCTCCTCCAACAGGTCGGCCCCGGCGTCGATCACGCCATCGCCTCGAAAATCGCCGACGCCGTCCTCACCCACCCCGTCATCCGCGCAGTCGGCGGACGCCACGGCGACGTCATCCAGCGCAGCGAGCTCACTAAGATCCTCCTCGAACTCGCCGCTGGGTCCGGCCCTCAGACTCTCGAGAAAAATGCCCGCGACTGTCTGATCAAAGCCCTCCAGTCAAGCGGGATACCCGATCCCGCCGCCGCCCTCCAAAGCGTCACCAACGCCCTCCTCGACCTCGAAACGAATCGCCCCGATCTCGCCAGCAGCGTCCGTCACAACATGGCCCTCCTGCAAGGCGCGAACAGCGCTTTCGTCGCGCGCGTCAACGCCTGGTTCGACCAAACCATCGACCGCGTCTCCGACCGCTTCACCTTCACCACGCGCGGCATCACTTTCGTCATGGGATTGCTGCTGGCATTCGTCGTCCAGATCGATACGCCGCTTCTGGTCAACCGCCTCGCCACCGATCCGCAGCTCCGCTCCGCCCTCGTCCAGCAGGCCGTCAACCTCGACGTGCAGAATCACGAATTCGACAAGCTCTCCTCCGATCAGCGTCAGCAGGCCTTGAACGATCGCGCCGTCGCCGACCTCGTCTCCGTGCCCGCCAGTATTTCCGAATGGAGCTCCAATTGGAGCAAAGCCGGACCCCATCCCAACCCCACCGGCGTCCTTCTCAGCGCTGTCCTGTTGAGCTTCGGCGCGCCCTTCTGGTACAACGCCCTGAAAAATCTTCTGCAGTTGCGCTCCGTGCTCGCGCAGAAGGACGACCAGCAGCGCGCGCAACGCCAGAACGTTACACCTGCATCTGTGTAAGATTCCATACCCTCGAGTTATCGAAAATGATACGGAATCGCGTGCATCCGCACTAGAATACACGCATCATGGCGAGCACCGTTACAAACTGGTTTGGGAATATCGTGTCGCATCCGGCGGTGATTGTCGAAGCGGCTTCGGTCGCCGACATCGTCGCCGTGATGAAAGATCGCGGCCGCTATCCCTCGCCCGTTCGGGCCGTCGGCTCCAACCACTCCACGTCGCCGTGCGGCACGGCCGATAGCGGCACGCTCATCAAGATGTCGAAGATGAAGGCCATCGATATCGGCGCCGACACCGTCACGGCCCAAGGCGGCGCCATCTACATCGACATCGCCAAGGAACTCGAAAAGCGCAATCTGCAGTTCTACGTCAACACCGAAATCGGTAGTCTGTCCGCCGGAAGCGCCGCCTGTTGCGGCACCAAGGACGCCAGCATGCCCGGCGAATTCGGCCAGGTGAATTCGTACATCACCCGCATCAAAATGGTACTTCCCTCCGGCGATCTCCTCGAGGTGACCGACGATCAGCCCGAGTTGATGCAGACCGTGCGCTCCAGTTACGGCACCTTCGGCGTCGTCTACGAGACCACCTTTCGCGTGCGTCCCATCGTGCCTATGGCCGTCCGCCATCAGACCTTCACGCTCGAGGATTTCGCCGCCCGGCTCCCCGAATTGAAGGCGCGCGGCGAGTCCATGATGTACTACATCTTCCCCTTCGACAACCTGATCACCGTCGAGTTCCGCCGTTACAATCCCGGCGCCGCCGGCCCGCCGAACCGCATCGCATGGCCGCTCCGCAATTACATGTGGGCCAACGCCGGCCCGCTATTCTGCTCGCAAGTCGAGAAGGACATCGCCGATAAAGATGTCCGCTACGGCGTCATCAACGGCTTCTGCGCTGTGTGGCGCTACAAGTTGGAGAACCTCGTCAAGGGCGACAACACCGTCGCCACCGATCAGATCATCCGCTATCCCGCGGTTGCCGACAACAGCCGTTACACCTTCAGCCTTTCGGCCTTTCCCGAGTCCGCCTACGGTTCCGTCCTCGCCAAATACTTCGATTTCTGCAAACAGTATTACAAGCAGACCGGCTACCGCACCAACATGCTCAACGTCGGCTACTGGATTTCGCAGGATCGCAGTTCGCTGCTGTCCTATTCGTACGATGGCCCCATGATGACCATAGATCCGGTCTCTACCGGCAACCCCGGTTGGACGGAATTCCTGATCGCGTACAACGATTTCTGTTCCGCGCACGGCGGCGTTCCGCTCTTCAATCAAACCGACGCGATCACTCCCGCCCAGGTGCAAGCCGCCTTGGGCGACCGTCTCAAAACCTTCGCCGCTGCCCGCAAAAACTACGACCCCGCTGGCCGCCTGTTGAACGCTTACTTCCGCGAAATGCTGGGTGAGTGACTCGTCACAAATTAGGAGGAAACATGCTCGCAACACCGTGGGAAAATCGCCGGAGCGCGTACGATTTCGTGGTGATCGGTTCCGGCTACGGCGGCGCCATTTCCGCCGCTCGCCTCGCCAACGCCGCCCTGAACCCGAAGCCCTCCGTCTGCATTCTCGAGCGCGGCAAGGAGTGGCAGCCCGGCCAATATCCCGAGACCACACCCGAGGTTCTGGCCGCCACGCGCAGCGATCTCAACCCTCTAGGCCTCTACGAATTCCTCAACCACCCCGACATCTCCGTCATCAAAGGCTCCGGACTCGGCGGCACCTCGCTCATCAATGCCAACGTCGCCATAGTCCCCGACCGCGAGGTGTTCGAGCAGTTCCAGTGGCCCGACGCGCTCACGTATGACGAGCTCGCGCCGTATTATCAGCGGGCCTCCCAGGCGCTCGCCGCCAACCCTCACCCCAACGCCATGCAACTCGGCAAGGTGCAGGCGCTGGATTGCCGCGCGCGGCAGATGGGGACTCGCGCGCAGGCTCTCAACATCGTCGTCAACTTCACGGTGGATGGACCCAACGCGTACGGCGTGAATCAGAAGCCCTGCATCAATTGCGGCAACTGCGTGAGCGGCTGCAATGTCGGCGCCAAGAACACGCTGTACATGAACTACCTGCCTCTGGCCGCCAAGGCCGGCGCCACCATCCTTACCCAGACCAAGGTCGAGTGGCTCGAGCAACTGCCCGCCGGCGGCTGGCGCATCCACGGCAAACATTTGCAGGACAACATCACCGCCCAGTCCTTCACGCTCGATGCCCGCGAAGTGATCCTCTCCGCCGGAGCGCTCAACTCCACCGAGATTCTGCTGCGCTCCGAAGCCCACGGCTTGAAGGTCTCCCCGGCCCTCGGCACCAAATTCAGCGGCAACGGCGATTTCTTCGGACTCGCCTACAACGGCGCAATGCAGACGAACGTCCTCGGCTATGCGGTGGCCGCTACACCCGGCCCCGGCGACTCTCCCGAGCCCGGCCCCAACATCGTCGGCATGGTTCGCTACAACGGCGGCCTGCCTGAGACCGAGCGCATCACCATCGAGGATTTCTCCTTTCCGCGCGCCTATGTCGAAGCCAGCAAGGCGGCCTTCGGCTTGATCCGCGGCCAGGACACCGTCACCGGCAATGAAAAAGCGCAGGCCGACCGCCTGGCTCGCGACCTCCGCCCCGGCGCGCAACTGCACGATCCCGACGGCGCCATGAATCACTCCATGCTCTACCTCGTCATGGGCCAGGACAACGCGCGCGGCACCATCCTCTTCGAGTCCCCGTGGACCGAGCCCGACGGTCGCATCCGCATCTCTTGGGACAAGGCCGGACAGCAGCAGATCTTCACCCGCATGAATGGCGAATTGCGCCGCCACGCGCGCGCTCTCGAAGCGAGTTTCATTTCCAACCCCACCTGGAGCATCTTCCAACTCGGCCACCTCATCACCGCGCATCCCCTCGGCGGCTGTCCCATGGGCGACGATTATCTGCAAGGCGCCGTCGATCCCTTCGGCCGCGTTTTCGCCGGTGACGGCAGCGTACATCCGGGCCTCTACGTCACCGATGGCTCGGTCATTCCGAGCGCCCTCGGCGTCAATCCGCTGCTCACCATTTCCGCCCTGACCGAACGTTTCGTCGAGCGCAAGATCCGCCAACTCGGCGGCGCCGACTATCCCAAGCCTGCCGCCAAAGTGAGCATGTCCGGCATCGACGCCCTGGATGCCGCCACCTACAGCGAAGCGCAACTCGAAGCCCTCTTCCGCCGCTGCCCCACCATGGGCATCGACACTTTGCTCAACCAGGGCGGCGCGCCCGTCATCGATCTCAACGCCCAGACCATTCGCAACGACCAGCACTGGAAAGGCTATTTCCCCAAAGGCCACGTGCTCAACGCCATGTCGTCCGCCATCTTCACCGGCTTCAAAAAGGAGTTCCACAAGCAGGGCGACAAGTACATCGGCATCACCAGCGATACCGACGACCGCATCCACGCGCGCAACAGCCTGGAGGAAATCGAAGCCGGTCACGACACCGGCACGCTCGAGCCCGGCAAGTACATCCTGCTCCGCTACCTCGACCCGCCCTGGCAGGGTTTCTACGACATCTTCAAAATCATCAATGACGATCTGCTGATTGGCCGCGTGTATCTCGGCGAGTATCCCAACGGCACGCGCGTCTTCACCTTCCCCATGACCCGGCGGTATGCGCTCACCGACATGACCCTCGTCGATCATGCAGCCCTATTCGCAAAAGGGGCCTCGCCGACCCCCGCCGACCTCGACGGCGTTTGGCGCATGGATGTAATCTCCAACGCCAACCATCTGGGCGGCGTGGCATGGCTGCAGTTCAGCAACCTGCCCGACGGCCGCTTCGAAGCCCGCTATCAGCTTATGGGCCTGATGGAAGGACTGGTCACGCCCACTTTCCTGAAGGACCATTTCCAGCTCACCGATTTCACCGTCTTCCACGACGAGATCCGCAAGGCCGGCGACGATTTCCTGGTCGGCAAATACGTGACCACCCTGCCGCCGGTCCTCAGCGGCACGTTCGGCAACACCTCGCTCGGCCTCTTTCATACTGAAGCCGGAGGCAAGTTCGGCTTCTACTACACCCTTACTCGCCTGGCCGGATCGTCGGCCCTGCCCACCAGCACGATCCTGCGGCCGTTCCTCGACGTCCAGTTAGCCGACGGCGTCGGTCTGACCTTCGACGAAGAGATGGTCGGCTCGTATTTCCCCGGCGATCCCACGCCCGCACCCGGCCGCGACGGCGACCTCACTATCGCCGCTCGCAATCCCGCTTCCGGCGTCGCCTGTCAGTTCCAGGTACGCATGACGGTAGCCGACGTCAACGAGTTCGTGGACGGCTACGAGCATGAAGCCAATATGAAAGGCTCCATCAGCTTCGGTGAATTCAAGGGCGAGAAGCCCGCCACGTTCCCAATCGACGACACCCGCAGCACTTTCAATTACCTGAGGGTCAATCCGCAAACCGGCGAAGCCCAAATGCGATACCACATCGAATTCGCCCACCCCGCCGGCCAGCGTTACGTCCTCGAAGGCGTGAAGTACATGCAGAAGGACGCGGCAACCCCGGGCGTCCGCGACCTTCTCGGCGACTACACGACCTTATATACTCACGTCACTGACGACAGCGGCAAAGAAACCGGCACCGGCCTCCTCAAATTCCGCACCTTCGAGGATCTCGCCGCCGTATCCAACCTCGCCGGCTTTCTCGCCTCGTTCCAGGTGGCCGGCACTAGCGATCCGGCGCTCCAACTCCAGGCCCGCCTCCGCTTCATCGCCTTCACCGGCCAATTCGTCCAGCGCGAATACGACCCCCTAGCCCTCCCGTAGAGGCTTCCCGATAACACCGGCGGTCTTTGCCGCCGGTTGCCGAGCGCCAGCTCGGCCGCCCAAACACCCTCGTCTCATGATCAAATCACGTGGGGGGCGCGCAAGAGCGTGGGGCATGCCTGACGTCCACCGACGGAACAAAGCCAATTCCAAACTCCGTGCTTTCTCCGTGCTCTCCGTGGCTCCGTGGTGAACTGCGACTCCCGACTACCCCCCGATCGCCGCCGCCGGCTCCCTCCTCCGACTCACCACCAGCCGAGGACCCGACACCATCAGTTTCGCCCCAGCGCTCCGGCCCACCAGCAGGTACATCGCCACCAACCCCCAGGGCTGCCCGAACTCCTCCCGAGTACTCCCCGCCACCCCCCGCAAATACTGCGCCAGTTTCTCCCGCTGCTGCTGAAACCCCGCATCCTGCAAACCCGCGGTCGGATGCTGGCTTGCCCACTGACGCACCGACGCGAGTTGCTGCCCCGTTTTGTGCATCGCATCGGCCCACCATTCGATCGTGCTGTAATCCGCCGTGATCGCTCCCACCAGCGGCGTCGCGACTCCCACAAACAAGCTCGGAAACGAAGGCTGACCTACATCCTTCATCCGGCTCCACAGTCCGTCCTCCAGCGCCGGACGCCGCCGCACCGCATCGTCAGCATCCTCCGGCACCAGCGCCAAAAGGGCCGCCCGTCCCGCCGTTTCGTAATCCTCGTGCGGACGCGGAGAGCCGCCGCCATCCAGAAACATCGCGCCGACCAGGTCCGAGTCATAATCTGCCGACAGGTTAACGAGCGTCCGCCCGAAGTCCTGTACTCCCGCTGGCAGTTCCGACTCCGCCGTCGAAAGCAGCCCGATCGCCACCCCGGCCCGCAACTCCCGCGCCAGTTCCGCGCGACTCGTCGAGTTATCCAGTTCGAAGAAGCTGTGGCTGCATCGCAGCGACGGCGCCGACGAAACCTGATTCGCGCCGTGATACGCCGCGGTGATCAGAAACGACTCGGCCAGCACGTGCCGCAGTTTCTGTGTGTCCGCCCCGAAGTTCACTTGCAGCGATTGAATCCGCGATGCCGTGGCCTGATCCGTGATGGTCAACGACCCCGTCGCGGGTTCGAACAGCACCTTGCCCTCGAGCGCCAGAGTAGTCACCGAGCGATAATTCAGAACACCCAAGAGGTTGACGTCCAATTCCACGGCACGCTTGCGTACGTTGTCCCAAACGCTCCGCACGCACGCAATCCCTGGCAGCGTCGCGCCATGCAAGCCGGTCAGATCGCCTCGCAACGCCCCATCCAGCGCCGCACGTGAGTCATCCTTCAGCGCGGCGGGAGTCACTTCATACAAGAACGTCGCGCGCTTCGAGTCACTCGCCGAAATCTCGGCGCCGATCGCCACCTCGAGTTTCCGGCCGACTGCCGCCTTCACCGCCGACTGAATATCCACCGCCTGGCTGCCCGACACACCGACGCTCTCCAGTTCCGCGAGATCGGCCTTCGGATTCGCGCTGATCACGCCGATCAGTTGCGAGAACAGATCGGTGCTGCCAAGCCCCGCGCTGATTCCCTCCCTCGCCTTCACATGCACCGCGACTTCGGTTTGCTTCTTGTGATACCAGCCGATTCGGACCGCGCCGCTCTCCAGCTTGCGCACCACCACTTCGTATTCCGCCGCGACCTCGAACGAAACTCCGGCGGTAACCGATCCCCCGGCGCTCACCGTTAGCCCCGGCAGCGGCGCAGGCAGGCTGGCGCTCGCCAGCGGATTCGTCGTCGCCAGCAGGTCCACCGACCCCGAAAGTTCCAGTTTGCCTTCCACCGATACCCGCGTAACCTGCCCGGCCGCAAGATCGGCGAGATCGCTCCAGTGCGCCGGCACCTCAAACGCGCCGATCGTCTCCTTCACCGCCTCCAGCAGCGTCACGCCCTTGTGGAGCCGGAATGGCGAATAGCTCCCCAGCGTGACCGTGGTCGATGGCGACGCTCCGAAATGTATGCCGCCCACCGTTGTCGAAACACTCGGCGAGACCGCCGCCTCGATTTCGAATTCCACGTAGCAGGTATCGGCCGCCGCGTCCGGCGTGTCCTCTCCCGGCAGGTCGTCCGCGTCCCTGACGATCCGCACCGACGCATGCGTGCCGGCGCCGATCGACAAACTCGGCGCGCCCTCGCCCAACCCGACCGGTTGTGCGAACGAGACACCGGCAGTCACTGACCGGATCGCCGGATCCTCCAACGTCAACCCGCCCACTTGAGCTAGATTGAGTGACTCGAGTCGCAGCGCCGGTATCTGCTGAAAGTATTTCAGCAGCGCCGATGCCGGCACGAGTTTCGCATCCACATCCAATCCGAATTGATCGCTTAGCTTGATAGTGGGCATAGGTCACTCGATGGTATACGGAGGTTCGAAGTTGGGTACTCCTGCGTGGCGGCCGGCGATCCAACGCAGCACATACACCTGGCGCGGATCCGTCAGTGAGTGAGTGAGCTGATTGGTCGCCACCTCCAGCAGCGCATGCGCCGCCTCGTCTTTGTAGTAGTCGATGTCCGGCTCGACTTTTACGCAGTCCACCCCGTCGATGGTCTTCTTCTCGTTTTCGTGGAAGGTCAATTGCACGTTGGCCTCCCCGAATTGGATCTGCTTCCAACTGCGTGTCGCGCCGGGATGGAAAATGGCGGTCGCGGCCTCCGGCGAAAACTGGCCGTGCCCGGTCGCCTGAATCACCTGATCGATCAACGCCGGATCGGCCCATGCAAAGAAACGATCGCGCGCCATCGTCTCGTCCCAGATCAGTTCCTTGATGTAGTGCATCGGAGTCTGCACCGGCAACTGAATCTGCGACATGGCGGTCACCAGATTGAAGAAGCAGGCCAGCGCCTCCGGGTTGTCCTCGCGCAGATCGTCGTATCGCGCGGCGGCCGCATCGTTGCCGGACGTCCCGGCGCTTAGCAACGCGGCGTAGTCCGGATGGTTCTGGGTCAGCTTCTTCCACAGGGCATTGCGGAAATTGAAATTCGCGAACTTGCCGATCAGCATGATGTCCGCCACAGCAGGACTCGCGGGATTCACCATCACCGGATAGAACCCCGCCTGCTGGTAACCATCCGCCGACGCTACCACCGCGTACCTGTCGCCGACGTTGTCGAAGAACGGCAGGCCGCTCAGGCTGAGGCTCGACGCTTTCACGTACCCGTTATTCGGCAGTGCAACGTTCTGCTGGTTTCCGTCACGAATGGTCAGCAGCGGATTCGCCTCCGCCGCCAGCGGGGATCGAGCTCCAGAAAAGAGGTTGACGTTTAGGGTGCAAGTCTTAAATCCGGTTGCCGGGGTGGCCATGTGGATCTCCTTGGACGTGTCACAAATCGTACACCGAAAGTCCGGCAAATGATAGGTTAAGTCCGCTGTTCCCCGCTTGTTGGAGTATGATTCTACACACGAGAGTCAGCACGCGCCTTAGTGAACCCGCTCATGACATTCGCCCTGGTGGGACGCCGAATCGATCCGCCTGACGCTGAACGAATTCGCTTTCCTTTGCGCAATCGGGAAATCGTTCGGGCGCGGCTTGTTGCGCTGTTTAGCACTCCAATCGCCGGGACACTCGTATGCTCGGCCGGATGCGGCGCCGACCTGCTGGCACTCGATGCGGCCAGCGAATGCAAATGGAGACGGCGCGTGATTCTGCCTTTCGACGGCGCGCGTTTCCGTGACACATCTGTTACCGACCGCCCCGGCGATTGGGGCGAGCTGTATGACCGAACTTTGCGGCAAGTAATTCGCATCGGCGATGTCATCACCGAATCCGCGCCGCCGGATCGCGAGCCATATGCGTTTGCCAACGACCGCATTTTGGACGAAGCCGTGCGGATCGCCGCGATCTACGGCGAGCATCCTTCGGCCGTGGTGGTCTGGGACGGAGAGGATTATGGGGACGGCGACCTCACTGCCAGTTTCGCTGCCATCGCTACAGCGAAAGGCATCGACGTCGTGCACGTGAGCACGCTGGAGTAACACGGTGGCTATGGATCGAACCGAAACGGGTAACATCAAGCGCGCGCGAGAGATCATCGCCGGCGGCCGCGGGCTGACGGTCATGGAGTTGATGGATCTCGCCTTCGCGCTCGGCGAGGAGAACGATATTGGATACTCGCGCCGCATGTACGCCGTGGCGCTTTCCCTCGCTCCTCCCGAACTGCGGAATGACATCCAAATCAAGCTGGCGGTGAGCACTTACAAAGACAACCATCTTCCCGTGGAAGAACGGCTGAAATCCGCCGAGTCGCTGCTCATCGATCTTCTCGCCAGATCCGAGAGCCTGTCCACCGCCCAGCATCAGCAGACGCTGGGAATCCTCGGCAGCGTGTTCAAATCCCGCTGGAGCGTGTACGGCCACAAGGACCACCTGGAAAAGGCCATTTTCTATTACCGCAAAGGCTACCAGATGGGGATCGCCTCGGACTTCGGCTACACTGCGCTGAACGCCGCTTTCGTCCTCGATCTGTTGGCCGATGCCGAGCGCGGCATGAATGAGGAAGTCAGCAGCGCATCGCAAAGTCGCACCGATGAAGCGGTACAGATCCGTTCGCAAATCGTCGCTGTCGTCCCCAATCTGAATCGCGACGACGGCGGCTCGCTGGAGGATGAATGGTGGTTCGCCTGCACCCTCGGAGAAGCCTACCTGGGCCTGCGCAAATTCGAGGAAGCGTGCACCTGGGTGAAGCGGGCCGCTGCCAACGAACCCGATAATTGGCGCTTGGAATCGGCCGCGCGGCAGATGGCCCACATCGTCCGCCTGCAAAGCAAGAGCGATGGGCTGCCCCTCGATCGCTGGAAGGAATCGCCGGGCTTCTCCGTTCTCTCCGATCTCCTGGGCGGAAGCGCCGAGGCGGCCCTCTCGTTCTTTCTCGGCAAGGTCGGGCTGGCGCTTTCTGGCGGCGGATTTCGCGCCTCGCTCTATCACATCGGCGTCCTGGCGCGCCTCGCCGACCTCGACATGTTGCGACACATCGAGGTGATCTCCTGCGTCTCCGGCGGCTCGATCCTCGGCACTTACTACTACCTGGAACTGCGCCACTTGTTGCAGACCAAAGCCGACGCTGAGATCACGCGCGACGATTACGTCGAACTGGTGAAGCGTGTGCAAACAGGCTTCCTCGCGGGCGTGCAGCGCAACATCCGCCTGCGCATGATGCTCGAACCCGGCAGCAACTGGAAAGTGCTGACCTCCAAGAGCACCACCACCGCGCGCCTGGCCGATCTCTACGAGCGTGAACTCTACTCGCGCATCCACGACGACTTTCACCTCGATAGCGAGCGCTACATCCAGGATCTTCTGGTCACCCCCGCCGGCATTCCGCCCGGCGCTCGCTTCACGCCCCGCTACGACAACTGGAAGCGCCTTCACAACGTGCCGATCCTGATACTCAACGCGACCGCCGTGAACACCTGTCACAATTGGCAGTTCACCGCGACGTACATGGGCGAGCCACCCATCCGCAGCATCGATACCAAGATTGACGGCAACGACCGCCTCCGTCGCATGTATTACGACCAGGCCCCCGCGCCCTATCGCCGTGTCCGTCTCGGCCAGGCCGTGGCCGCTTCCGCCTGCGTGCCCGGCCTGTTCGATCCGCTCGTGCTCGACGGCCTTTATCCCGGCTATGCCGCCAAATTGGTGGATGGCGGCGTGTACGATAACCAGGGCGTCGCCAGCCTGCTCGGCGAAGACTGCACCGTGCTCCTGATCAGCGATGCCTCCGGCCAGACCGCCGTCGAAAAGGAACCGGGCGGCGAGCGCATCGGCGTTTCCCTCCGTGCGAACAATGTGCTGATGGCGCGCAGCCGCCAGGAAGGCTACCAGTTGCTCTCCGCCCTCGCCGATGCCGGCCTGTTGCGCGGTGTCGCCTACGTCCACCTCAAGAAGGATCTCGACGCGCAGCCCGTCGATTGGATCGATTGCGCCGACCCGTCCAACCCCGAACCGAAATGCGTGCTCACCTCGTATGGCATTCGCAAGGACGTGCAGGCCGCCCTTGCCTCCATTCGCACCGATCTTGACGCCTTCTCCACCACCGAAGCCGATGCCCTCATGCTGAGCGGCTATCGCATGATGCAGGAAGAGTACTCCACCTGCATCCGCGGGTTCCCCACCGCGCCCCCTGGATTGGCCCCGTGGTCATTTCTCGCCGTGGATCGCCTCGCATCGGCCGTCGGCGAAACCGCGGAACTGACCAGGTTCAAGCATGTGCTGGACGTGGCGCGTAACACCACCTTCAAGCCGTATCGCATTTCACGCGCGGTCAAACTGCTGAGTTGGCTCGGCGCCGCGATTATGCTCGCGGGACTCGCCTGGCTCGCCTACTCCACTCGCAGCCTGACCGTCAGCATCGGCAGCGTGCTGGCGGCCGCGGTCATCATCGCCATCGCCTCGGTAGTTGCCAAGTTCGTCCTGCACCGCATTCTGCGCAATCCCAATCCGCTGTGGCAGATCGTTCTGGCCTTCCCGCTGATCTTTCTGGGATGGCCGCTGCTGTGGATCTTCACCAGAATTCTCGATCCCGTGTACCTGGGGTCCGGCCCGCATTATCGAAAGGAAATGGACTCATGAGCTCGCCCATTCAACATGTCTTCGTGCTGATGCTGGAAAACCGGTCGTTCGACCACATGCTCGGCTTCTCCGGCATCACCGGCGCCGATGCCGCCACCGGACAGCCCACCGCGATCGACGGACTCACCGGCGCGGAGTCGAATTCGTACTCCGGAAAAACCTACAAGGTGACGCAGCCCGCCTGGTACACCATGCCCGTCGATCCGCCCCACGAATTCTGCGACGTCGTCGAACAGTTGTGCGGCGCCGGCGTGACTTACAAACCCGGCGATCCGTTTCCGCCCATCGACAACAGCGGCTTTGTATCGGCCTACGCGCGCGGCAACCACGGCGGCGATCCCGGCCTGATCATGGGCGCCTATTCGCCGGGCCAGCTCCCGGTTCTCAACGCCCTCGCGCGCGAATTCGCCGTGTGCGACAACTGGTTCGCGTCCATGCCGGGACCCACGTGGCCGAATCGTTTCTACGTGCACGCCGCTTCGTCCAACGGTCTGGATCACAGCCCCACCACTGCCGAGATTGTCCTGTGGGAAGCGGTCTCCGGCTTCAACTTCGACGGGGGCACCATCTTTGATTCCATGGACAAGCGCAACGTTCGCTGGCGCCTCTACGCGGGCGACGATTTCCCCATGGCCGCCGCCCTCCGCGGCATTCAGTTGACCCTCATCCATCCCTATCGCGACTTCGCCAAGGATATCGCGGCGCCCGATTGCGGCGCCTCGTACACCTTCATCGAACCCAGTTACAACGTGCTCTCGGACTACAAGTGCAGCACCTCCCAGCATCCGCTCGACGATGTCACGCGCGGCGAAGCCTTGATCGGCGCCACCTATCGCGCTATTCGCAGTTCGCCGCTTTGGGAGAGCAGTATGCTCATCGTGACCTGGGACGAGCACGGCGGCTTCTACGATCACGTCGCGCCGCCTGCCGCCATCGCCCCCGGCGATAGCCATCCGGGTAGCGCTCACAATCAATACGGCTTCACCTTCGAGCGGTACGGTGTCCGCGTCCCTGCTGTTGTGGCCTCGCCCTGGATCCGGCGCAATACCGTCGACCACCGCGTTTACGACCACACGTCGATCCTCGCCACGGTGGAAGACATATTCGGAATGCCGCCGCTCTCGAAGCGCGATGCCAACGCCAACAGCCTGACTTCGCTGCTGACGCTCGACAGCCCGCGCACCGACGCCCCCATGAATCTGGGATATCCGGCCGATTCCGGTGTGACCGGCTGTCCACCGCTGGACTTCGAAGCCGACCTGCCGCCGCAACCTCACGGCCCGCCGCCCGTCACGCGTCCCGAAGAGCAGGTCAATGAAGGCAACATCGCGGGAGTGCTGCAATCGGCGCTGCGCGGCGATCTTGCCATGTCACCACCCACCGATCGTTCGCGCATCCTCGCTCAGTTCAGCACCATCAAGACGCGCTCCCAGGCGCGCCGCTACGCCGACACCGTCCGCGCGAAAATGGCGGCGGCCCCGAACAGGGGACCCTTGGGCGGTTGATCCCGCAATGGACCACTCCATTTTCATCAGCTACTCGTCCACCGACAAAGCGGCGGCGGACCAGATTTGCGCCGCTTTGGAAGGCGCCGGACTGGGCTGCTGGATCGCGCCCCGCGACATTCCGCCCGGCGCTGACTACCCTGCCGCCATCCTCGAAGGAGTCAAGCAGGCGCGCGCCGTCGTCGTCGTCGTCACCCCCGCGGCCGTGGCGTCGCCGCACATTCTCAGCGAAGTGGGCCACGCCTTTTCCGCCAAGAAGCCCATCGTTCCGTTCCGCCTCTCCGCCGCCGACCTGCCTCCCGACTTCGACTATTTCCTCTCGATGAGCCAGTGGCTGGACGCTCGCGATGGCTGCACGCCGGAGAACCTCGCTCGCCTGCGCGATGCCCTGTCGCATAAGCGGGCACAGGTGATCCCGGTCTCGAATACATGGAAAATCGTGGGAATAGTTGCGGCCTTGCTCGCGCTCTTGGGCGTCGTCTTGATCGGAGCCGCGACTGTGAGGAAGCGGCATCCGCGCTCGGCAGGAAAGGCCCGGCCGATCGAGAGGGTGAAAACTCCACCGCCGCCCGTCGCCCGAGCGCATACCGAGCCGCAGCCGTGGATCAATCCCAAGGACGGCCTCACGTACGTTTGGATTCCACCGGGCACGTTCACCATGGGCTGCTCCGCGGGCGACACGGAATGCAATCCCGACGAAGCGCCTGCTCACCCCGTCGAAATCGCCGTGGGCTTCTGGATGGGACAGACGGAAGTGACGATGGCCGCGTATCAGCGAGTCCTGGGGCGCATCAAATTCCGCACTACGGACGCCGACCTGCCGGTGATCAACGTTTCGTGGCGCGATGCCAAGACCTACTGCGCTGCGATCGGCGGACGCGTGCCCACCGAGGCGGAATGGGAGTACGCGGCCCGCGGCGGAGTCGCCGCACCCTGGTATGGTGTGCCCGCGAAGATCGCCTGGAACGCTGGCAATAGCGGCGGCGTGCGCCACGACGTCGGAAAGCTGCGGCCCAATGCATACGGCCTTTACGATATGCTGGGCAACGCCTCGGAATGGGTGCTCGACCGTTATTACAACAAGTACGATCTGGAATCGCCGGCCACCGGAAAAGTTGACGAGCCGCTGGCCGGCAATGCCTCCGCCCAAACGCGCGGCGGCTACTGGGAAACCGAGCCGCATGACATTCGCGTCTCCCGCCGCACTCCCATGGAAAACCGTGAGCGCGGCCCCATGGCCGGCATTCGCTGCATCGCCGAGCGTCCCTGACCTACTGCTTTTTTGGTTCCGGCAAATCTTCCCCAAGCACCGGAAAAGCCGTGATCCGCAGCCTCGCCGCCCCATACGGAATCAACGTCACCGTCTCATCCACCGGACGCTTCACCATTCCGTCGCGACGCTCCACCCGCGCGGGACTCGCCGGCGGCGCCGCCGCGCTGTCGTCCACCATTACCCACTGCGGCAATCGCCTCGCCTTCACCTTCAATGCAACCGGAGGCGCGCTGTTATTGAACGGCTGGTGCGTCACCGGCGCTTCCTCCACCGCGAACGAACCTCCGGCATTCGACCCGTTGAGCCGCAGCCCGTAATTCCACGGCGACGTCGGGTACACCTCCCAATCCGTCACCGGACCCGTCTGCCGCAGCTTCGCCCAACTCTCGCCGATCTTCAGCGAGAAGACCAGCGGACCGCGCTCCACCGATACCGAACCGTTGAAGCCCGGCGCCACCTGCACCTGCATGGGGAACATGATCTCCACGCGGTCGCCTCTCCGCCATTCGCGATCGATGCGGTGATAACTCGCCACTTTCACTCCGTCGACCCTCTGCCCGTTCACCAAGATCGACGCGCCTTCGGCCCACGCGGGGATCCGCAGATACAACGGGAAACGCAACGCCGCCGCCGGCGCGACACTCAGCGACACATGGCCGCGGAACGGATACTCCGTCGTCTCCTCGATCGCGACGTCCGTGCCCTTCACCTTGGTCCGCACCACGCTCGGTGCATAAGCCGCGGCCGCCAGCCCGTCGTCCTGCGAGCCCATCCACAAAGCGGCCGCGAACTTCGGCCACCCCTGATGCAGGTTGGCCGTGCAGCAGCCGAAGTTCGGTTCCAGTCCGAACAGGTTCGACTCCGGCCCGTTGGTGCCCCACTGCCGCCGGCTCAGCGACACCAGCACCTGATTCGGCTGCTGATCGTATTGATGGCTCCACTGATCGGCCGTCTGCGACCCGGGCAGCGCGTTATACGCGATCTTCTCCAGACGATCTCCCAGCACCGGATCGCCCACCGTCGCCATATCCAACTCCAGCGAGAACATCGCTTCCACCACGGCGCACGTTTCGATTCCCTGCGACGGATTCTTTCCCGAGAAATGCTCGTCGCCGCTGAACATCCCGTTCGGCAGCCCTTGGAACTTGTCCAGCACTTCGAGTTCGCGCAGTGTCGCCGCGCGGTCGGCCGGCTCCTTCGAGACCAGATACCACAGCGCCGCCGTCTTTAAGCCCATGCCGTTGTTCACGCCGTGAGAGTCGTGCTTCGCCTGCGCCCGCGGCACCGCGCCGGTGAAAGGAAAGTTCGCGTAGAACTTCGGCCAGTCGAAGCCTTGCCCCTTCAACTGCTGCACCAGTTCCAGCAACTTCGCATTGCCCGTCCGGTTGTACAGCCAGAGGACGCTCGCCAGCTCGTCCTGCCACCGGTACACCGCCCAACTCACCAGCGGCGATTTCGCCAGCGACGACGACTGGTAAGCAAAGTATTTCTCCATCAGCGGAATGACGCGAGGATCGCCGGTGGCCTCCTGATACTGCGTCAGGACCTTGAGCATGATCATGTTCGGCCACCAGTCTTTATTCTTCTCCGGGCCGATCGATCCGTCCGGCCGCTGATGCGTCAGCGTCCATTCCACCCACGGCTTCACCTTGGCGATCAGCTTCGGATCGTCGAGCAGATACGCCAGCGGCACGAGCCCGTCCAGATAATAAGGGCCGCGCTCCCAACCTTCTCCCGTTCCACCGAGCCATGCCGAGTTGGGCCCGACGTCCGGCCAGAACTCGTCCAGGTGGCCCGTGATGCCGTTGGCCTGAATGCGTAATTGGTCGAGGAGCCAGCCCGTGGGTTTGACCGATGTGAGCGGTAGCCGATAAAAGGTGCTGTCCACCAGCGGCGCCCGATTCTTCACCGGCTCCGCAGCCGAACCCGTCCCGCAGACAGCCAGAAAAATTGCAGTAAGAATACGCCCGTTCATTCGGCTATCAGAATAACTCCTGGCACCCGCCGCTGCCTCACCTGCCGTGCTGCTGCTTCGATACCTGCTCCCACGGCAGCACTCCCGCCTGATCCGCCCACCCTTGCCACTCGCTGGACATCGCCCGCACGCGCGCCGGTTGATCCGCCGCCGCGTTGCGAAGCTCAGTGCGGTCTTCGTCCAAGTTATACAGTTCCCATTCGCCTGGATACTTTCTCACCAGCTTCCATGGTCCGCGCCGCATCGCTTTGTTGCCTTCGTGCTCCCAGAAAATACCGCGCTCCACCGGCCGCGCCCCATGTGTCGCCAGCGGCAGCAGACTGCGCCCTTGCATCGGGATCACATCGTCCGCCGGATATCTCGCGCCGCTCGCATCCACGCACGTCGCCATCACGTCGACAAAGTGGCCAGGGTCGGCGATCCACGTGCGGCGCGCGGCAATTCGATCCGGCCAGCGCACCACCAGCGGCGACGAGATTCCGCCTTCGTGCACCCAGTGCTTGTACATCCGGAACGGAGTGTTGCTGCAATTGGCCCAAGGCAGCCCGTAGCTCTGATACGTATCCTCCGCGCCCGGCATCACCGACGGATCGTTGCCAATCTGTACCCGACGTCCGTCGCGCGTCGCCTTGGGAATATGCAGGCCCGACCAGCGTGGCCCCACCTCTTCCGCGCATCCTCCGTTATCGCTCATGAAGAGCACCAGCGTGTTTTTCTCGCGGCCTGTCTCCCGCAGCTTGGTCAGAATGCGCCCGACGTTCTGGTCCATGCGGTCGACCTGCGCGGCGTACACCTCCATGCGCCGCGCCTGCCAATCGCGAGACTGCGCGCTCTCCCAGGCCGCGACCTGCGCATCCCGCGACGAAAGCGGCCACCGCTTCGGCAGCATTCCAAAGTGCAGTTGCCGCGCGTGCCGCTCTTCCCGCAGCGCGTCCCAGCCCTTGCGATACCGGTTTTCGTACTTGCGGATATCGTCGGGCCGCGCATGCAGCGGCCAGTGCGGCGCAGTGAACGCCGTGTACAGAAAGAAAGGATCGTCGCGCCGCGAGAATCCGTCGAGAAAGCGCACCGCGTAATCGCCGATCGCGTCCGTGAAGTAATAGTCCGAGCCCTCCGGCGACGCGGCATCGTTGCCGTACGTCAGGGTCACCGGATTGAAATAGTCCGCCGCCCCGTGGATGATGCCATAGTAGCGGTCGAAGCCGCGCTGCAGCGGCCAGTTGTGTTGCGATCCGCTAAACGGAGTCACATGCCACTTACCGGCCATTCCGGTCTGGTACCCGGCCGACTTCAGCACTTGCGCGATAGTGCGGCTGCGCGGGCTCAAATCGTTCGCATACCCCGGCTCGGGACCGGCCTGGTCCACCATGTGCCCGATCCCCGCCTGGTGCGGGTACAGTCCGGTGAGCAGCGAAGCCCGCGACGGGCAGCATCGCGCGCAGCTATAGAATTGCGAAAAGCGCACGCCCTGCGACGCCAGCCGGTCGATATTCGGCGTGGCGATTTCCGACCCGTAGCAGCCGACGTCCGAGAAACCCATGTCGTCCACCAGGATCAGCAGAATGTTGGGCCGCTGCGCCGGCTTCGCATAGCCAAGTGCGAGACTGCTCGCCGCCGCCGATGAGCTTCCCAGAAAGGTTCTGCGACTGAGTCGAAGAGGATGGCCGATCATCCGCTCCAGAATAACTCCCGGCGTTACTGATCGCGCAGCACCACCACCGGATCGACTCGCGTTGCGCGCCGCGCCGGCAGGATGCACGCCGCCAATCCCACTGCCGCCAGCATCACCACCACGCCCGAGATCACCAGCGGATCCAGCGGCTTCACGCCGTACAGTTGACCCGCCACGACCTTTCGCAGCGCAGCCGACCCGAGCCCGCCCAGCAGCAGTCCCAAACCCACCAGCCAGATCGCTTCCTGCACGATAAGCGCCACCACGCCGCTCGCGGTGCAGCCCAGCGCCGTGCGGATGCCGATCTCGCGCTGCCGCTGCGTCACCAGATACGCCAGCACGCCGTAAATGCCGATGGCCGAGAGGAACAGCGCCAGGCCGCCGAAGAACATCGCCAGCGTCAGCGATGCGCGCCGCGACGCCAGTGCCAGATCGCCGCGCTGCTCCATGGTGTGCACGTCGAACAGCGCCAGGCTGGGCGCGATGGCCGCGAACCGCGTGCGCATTGCCCCTGGCACCGGAGCGGTATCGCCGGCGGTCTTGATGGCCAGCGAGAATCCCCGCGACACGTTCTGCGCAAACGGCAGGTAATACGCACCCACCGGATTGCCGCTGCCTTCCACGTCCGCTGTGTGAACCGGGCGCATCACGCCCACCACCGTCATCCAGAATGTGTGCTCGTCGCTCCGCGTCAGATCCTTGGGATTATTGGGAAAAAACAGGCGCCGTCCGATGGGATTGCGGCCCGGCCAGAAATGATGGGCCAGCACTTCATCCACGATGATGGCCCCGGGCGCGCCGTCGCGGTCGCGCGCGTCGAACGTCCGCCCCGCCAGCATGGGAATCCGCATCGCTTCAAAATATCCCGGCGTGACCGTCACCTGTTCCGGCGAGATCAACGATTCGCCCGGTTTCATGATGTAGCCCTCCGCGACGATCACGCTGTCACTGTGAGATCCGCTCCACGGGATCGTGGTCGTCGCGCCCGCGGCTACCACCCCGGGGATGGATCGAACGGCGTCGAGCGTCCGGTCCACCAACGTTCGCACATCGGAGTCTTTGGGGTACAGCGTTTGGGGCACGTTGGTCGCCGCCGTCACCACACCTTTGACGTCGAATCCCGGATCGACGTGCAGCAACTGGCGGAAGCTGGCCAGAAACAGCCCCGCGCCGGCGAGCAGGACAAATGCCAACGCGACCTGACCCATAATCAGCATCTGCCGGACCCTGCGCGCGCGCTTTCCTCCCGTCCCCGACCGGCTTTCTTCGCGCAAAACATCGTTCACGTGCGAGCGCGCCACCTGCATGGAAGGAATCAGGCCGATCAGGATGCCCACCACCGTGGCGGTCAGCAGCATCACCAGGATCACGGTGCCGTCCACCTGGACTTCGTCGGCGCGCGGCAGTTTCTGCATGCCGCTGTGCCGCAGCGCCACCAACAATCCGGCGCCCATGGCCGCTCCCGCCGCTCCGCCCGCCAATGCAACCAGTGTGCTCTCGGTAACCAGTTGCCGGACCAGGCGGCCCACCCCGGCCCCCAATGCCAGCCGCGTCGCCATTTCCTTGCGCCGCAGCGTGGTGCGCGCCAGAATCAGGTTGGCCACGTTCACCGCGCCGATCAACAGCACCAGGGCCGCCCCGCCCCACAGCAGGTAGAGTGAGCCGCGGATCTCGTGCACCAGCATTTCCTCCAGCGGGACCACCTTGGTGTGGAAGCCGGCATTGATCAGGAGTTCCTTGACGCTCGGGTAGCGGTCCAGGTTGGCGCGATTGAGCGCGTCCACTTGCGCTTGCGCCTGCTCGATGGTTGCCCCCGGTTTGAGCCTGCCGATGCTCTGCCAGTTGTTCGAATGATGCACTTCCTTCTCTTCCGGCTTGAACGCCGCCGGAGTCCATAACCGCACCTCGGGATCGATGAAGTTGAAGCCGGCGGGCATCACCCCGACAACAGCGTAGGGCTGGCCTCCGATCCGGATGTCCTTCCCCAGCGCCGCCTCAGGATCGCCAAAAAGCTGGCGGCTCAAGCCGTCGCTGAGAATGGTCTTCTGCTCGGCGCCCGGCTGGCCTTCCGCCTCGGAGAAGGCCCGGCCGTAAGCCGGCGACACGCGCAGCAATCGCAACAGCGAGGGTGTTCCTGACATCCCGGTGACACGCTGCGGCGTGCCTTGGACTTCAATGGTCCGGCCGCCCGTACGGAATAGTGCCTGGTCGGAAAACACGGACACCTCGCGCAGGCGGTCGAAATAGTCGCCGGTAGCGCTGTTGTATCCGAAATCGGAGCCCGCCTTGGGATAGCGGTTCGCCATCAGCACGATCGCTCGCGCATCCGGCACCGGTAGCGGCCGCAGCAGCACGGAATTGACCACCGCAAAGGTGGCGGTGTTCGCCGCGATACAAACCGCGATCGTCAGCACCACGGTGATCGTGAATCCCTTATCGCCTGCGAGCGAGCGCAGGGCATGCCGGATGTCTCGGAAAAGGGCGGCCATGCCAACTAATACGATGGCCCGATGCATATTGGTTGCAATTAAATCGGGTCGGCTACTCCAAACCCGTCTTCAACACCGCCGCGATCTCCCGGATCTCCTCGTCGGTCAGGAAGTACCAACTCATTTTCAGGCTGAGAGCCTGTCGATACATCTCTTCGCTCTTCTTTTCGAAATGAGCGATCAGCACTTGCGGTTTCAGTACCTTGGCCTTGCCTGAAAGCGGTGGCGCCACGCGCGAGCCCTCTCCGCTGGCGCCGTGACACGAGCCGCATCCGTTGGCGAGGTATCCGGCTTTCCCGGGATTGGCTCCGGCGCGAATTGAACCCTTGGCCAAGCTCAAAATCGATCTCAGCTTGCTGCTGCGAAGAGTGCGGAACTGAGGCTCGGCGAAGCGGAAATCGTCGGCCAGCAACTCCGACGCGGTGCATGCGGGCTCGGCGATCCCTTCCTTGCCATGGTGTCTGGTTTCCGCGAACACGTGATACAGTTCGTGGCCAACAAGGCGCGCGATGGCCCGTCCGAACAGCGGATCCCGTAAACGCGCTTCGAAATGCACCAGCCTGGACTGGAGAAACTCCCGGCTGCGTTCGCAATCCACGTCCACGAACGGCAGAATCACTCCATCGCTGATATGGGTCCACGCCAGCGCGCCCGGATTGCTCCTGCGCGGTTCGATCGCTGTGAGGTCGCACCGGCCTTTGAATGCGATCACCACCAGAGCCGGCGAAGCCTCGCCCGCCCTGGGCTCGGCCAGCGATTTCCACTCCAGACTCAATCCGATGGGAGCCACCAGGCGGGCGAGTTCTTCATGCAAGGCGAACTCCGCCGCCGCCGACGGGATTTTTTGGAAGTCGGTGTAGATTCTGAGGGGGGCGCCGTAGCCGTCCCGGGTTCCACTGAATGCGGACAGGGCAGTCAGGGCCAGGAAGAAGAGAAGTTTTGTCACAACAAGGGCCTGGACGGTTGCCCGCCAACTAACATGTAACTTGCCGACCCGGGTAAGTCAAGTGCAAAAAGCGAGGACAAATCACCTAGGATTTGTCCTCGCTCTCGTTCTCAACAACTAATTAACTACAGTTACCGGGCGTGAACCTTGTCCACCGAGGTTTCCGCATTGGTGCCGTGGCAAGCTTCGCAAGCTTCTCCCAGCGTCGGCGAAGTTTCAATCGCGGCATGGGCCGCGGCGGACTTCGTCGTATGGCAGGAAAGGCATGCCGCCGTGATCGGCTGCATCTGCGTCAGGTAATCGCGGGGTGACGTCTGATTCAGCAGGCCGTCCGGCAGCGGCAGATTATAAGTCCCCGCTACGTGACAGCTTACGCATACCCGCAGGTCGCCAGGGTAGCCGACCTCGTTGAAGTTGACCGGCACGCTGCCATGACCCATTACCGTGTAATCCGTCTTCAGATCTTTGCCGGTGTGGATCTTGTGGATCATCGTCTTGAAGTTCACCGACTCCGGTACATCCCCCGTCTTCCGAACGCTGACATCGGTGGTCGGCGGGTTGTGGCATACCGTGCAATACTCGACGCTTTGCCGGTTGCCGCCATGGACCAGCAGCGTGTTGTGGCAGCCCATGCATTGCGCTTGCGTGACCACCGTGCGCCGCGGCGTCGCCTTGGCGCCGTTGATCCCGAAATACAGCACCTGGTTGCCGATCAGATCGCGGACCGTCGTCGCATTGACTGTGCCCGCGTTGATCGTGACGTTGTTGTAGCCTTCGATTCCCACTGCGAATGTGCCGCTGGCATTGGCGGGAAGCGGAGTGTTGAACGTGTAGGTGTAGAACGATGCGCCCGAGGAGGTCGCCGTCTTCGCGCTCTCCGAGACGTACCCGTTATAGTCGGTCGTAGGACCGGCCATAACCAGGCTGCACGAGCTCATCTTGCTGACGTCGACCGTGTCGCCCGCCTTGTTCTTCAGCGAGAAGACCACCGAGGGCTTCTGTCCCGGCTTGGCGTTGTCCACACGCACCAGCGTGGCGATTACGCCCGGCAATTGCGTCGAGCGGGTCGCTACCGTGTGCGCGCCCTTGATCGACGCGTCGAATTCCGCGCCCTTCGCAACGTGGCATTGTGCGCACTGGTTGTCGGACGCCTGCGGCAGGTTCACGTGGTTCAGGCCGGAAGCGAAATTCACGTCGTCGTGGCAAGCTCCGCATGCCGCGCGCGTCGGCGTCGTCATGTAGTTGTTGGCTTGCGGGGCGTTCTGATGGCAAACTTCGCACGTCTTCAACTCGTCCACTCCGGACGGGAAGCCCACATCTGAGAAGTCCGACCAGGCGCCGCGATGCCAAATGCGATACGGCACGCCGGCCTTCACGCTCGGCAGATTCTGGCCCATGTGGATCTTGTGAATCAGCACAGGCATGTCCTGCGTCAGTCCGGTGTCCGGATTGACTGTCTGCGGCGTGTGGCAAAGGATGCAGAGTTCCACCGTCTGGCGCGAACCGCCGTGACCGATCAGCGGATTGTGGCACTGGTTGCACGCCTGCGTGCTGACCACAGACCGCACCGTCTTCACGGCCGAGCCATTCGGCACGAAGTTGAACGTATCGTTGGCAACCTCGCTCCACTCGTCGTAACTCATGAACTCCGTCAGGTTGCGATTCACCGACACGCCGACGGTATGAGTGGCGCTGGTGTCGAACCCGGCGGGTGCCTTCGTCTTGAACGTGTAGGTGTAATCGCCGTCGACGCCGTTCCGGGTGATTACGCCGCCCGAATCGTTGGCAGCCTGCGTCTGCGACGGCTTGCTGGTATCGAGGGTGGCTTTCAAAACCGTCGTAGTGTAGGAAACATACTCGCGCTGCCCGTTCGGGATGTAAGCGCAGATGAAACTCATGGAAATCGCACCCGGGGAGTTGATGCCGTCCTTATCGAGCGGCACACCTTTGGGGTCGGTTAAATTCACGCGGGCTGTAATGGTGCCGTCCTGGGCAATTGCCGCGGAGACGATCTTAACCTTTACGCCAGGCCGGATATAGTTGACAATGTTCGGGTCCAGACTGGACAGTCTGGGTTTCTTCAGCGGCGTGTCGACTTGGCCGATGAGGGGCACGGCGACGCCAGCCAACAACAAGGTTGGAACCGCGAAGAACCATCGATTTAACTTCATTTGCAAAAGACTCCTTTTCGCCCAATTGCTGTAGTGGAACTCCCCGGGAATTCGCCACTACAACACTTTGAGATCAGATTATCCGAATATCGCGTATCTGAACAATTTGGATAATTTCTACGATGGAATCTCTGTCGTGCGTGGAGGATCGCTACAGCAGGGTAAAAGTCGGAGCCGCATCCCGCGGCTCCGGGAGTCGATCTACTGAGCTCAGGCCTTCTGTTGGCTGGCCTTGCGCGCCTCGGAAGAATCGTAGCTCTCGCCGTACATCGCCGGTACTTTGGCGCCCATCGGACGCAGGTATACCGACAACTGGCCGCGATGATGAATGCTGTGACTGGTCGCGAACCCGAGATACATAGCGGCCGGCAATTGAAACATTCCGCGGAAGTCCACCACCTTCGTCAACTGCTCCGCGGAGAGGCCCGTCAACTTCTCAAAACGCGCCTCGAAGTTCGTCGTATACCAGTCAACAAGGTCTGCCGAGTTCTTGATCGATTCCGGCAACGGCCGCGGAGTCAGGTCAAATTGACCGTTCGCCACCGCTTCCATAAACCGCATCTCGGTCGACACAATGTGCCACGCCAGGGCCAGCGCAGGCATGGAAACCGGATTCGGGCGAAAATCGCCCTGGTCCAACGGAATGGCCTGAATGACGGCCTTGGTAACGCGATGCTCGTTCTTAAGGCCAGGCAAGAGTACGCCGTGAAGGAGGAAAGTTGCCTGTTCGGGTTGGATTTGTTGCATGTGTCCAGAATACCAACGGACCAAGCCTCGCTCCCAAGATCTACCCGTTTAGGAAACCCCCGTTACCGGCGATACTGTGGAATTTCACAACCTTTAATTCGCGCACGTGATCTCGTCGCGTTAACATGCGAAATTTTTAATGCGTCCGATCACGAATTTCGATGCGCTCAAGTTACGTTTTGTTATACCATTCATCCAATCGTTTCCATTTTTGTGGAGGGGGCATGACCTTTCGCTCGACGTGTATTCTGACGCTTCTTAGCGCCGCCACCGCTTTTTCTCAGGTGACCACGACCGCCCGGCTGGACGGTACCGTGACCGACTCCCAGGGCGCATCCGTGCCGGGAGCTCAGGTTCAGGCCGTTTTGACCAACACCGACCAGTCATTTAAGGTGGTCAGCGATCAGAAGGGCTATTGGGTTATCCCCAGCCTCTCCAGCGGACTCTACCGCGTGACCGTAGCCCGTCAGGGCTTCAAGACGGCCGCCGCCGACAACGTCAAGATCGACGCCGGCGTCCCCGCCACGGTCAACATCGTCCTCGAAGTCGGCGCGGTAACGGAGACCATCGAAGTCACCGCCGGGGCCGAAATCGTCCAGGCCGACACCGCGACCGTCACTTCCACCCTCCAGGGCACCCAGATCCACGATCTGCCGTTCACCAGCCACAACGTGACCGAGTTGATCGCGACTCAGCCGGGCACCCAGGCGGCCAACGGCGTCCGCTACTCCACCATCAACGGACTGCCGCAGAACACGATCAATATCACCATCGACGGCATCAACGTCCAGGACAACACGACGCGCAGCAACCCCGACGCCATCTTTAATGCCGTCCAGCCCCGCACGGAAGCCATCGAAGAAATGACCGTGACCACCGCCGCGGCCGGCGCCGACGCATCTGGCGAGGGCGCGGTCCAGATCAAGTTTGTCACCAAGAGCGGGTCCAACCAGTTCCATGGCGGCCTCTTCGAGACCAACCGCAATGCGGCCTTCGAAGCCAACTACTTCTTTAACGGCCTCGCCGGAATCAAGAAGGACCGGCTGAATCTCAACCAGTACGGCTGGAGCATCGGCGGTCCCGTGAAGAAGAATAAGCTGTTCTTCTTCCATTCGTTCGAGTTCTTCTTCCTGCCGCAGTCGTTCAGCCAGACCACGACCTGGCTCACGCCGGTCGCAGCGTCCGGCGTTTTCACCTATAGCCCCGGCGGGGCCGCCCCCCGCACCGTGAACCTGTACCAACTGGCTCAGGCAGCCAACGCCAACCTGCCCGCCGGTGTCCGGCCTTTCCCGACCGCCGGCGACCCGACATTGGCGAAGACGTACTCGCTGATTCAGCAACTGACCAGCAGCGGCGGCACGCTCGCCAACCGCATCTCCACCAACAACGACTACAATCGCAACAACTTTACCTGGGGTCCGAAGGCTACCAACAATCGCAAGTTTGAAACCGCCCGCATCGACTACAACCTGACCGAGAAGCACCACATCAACTTCGTCTGGAACTACCAGATCAACTCCCGGTCTCCCGACGGACTGAACGGAACCTACGCCATTCTGCCGGGCACCGGCACGCAGTTGGGCTCCTCTGACCTGGACGGCCAATACGGCATCAACTGGACGGGCAGCATCGGCGTCCGCTCCGTTCTGACACCGTCCGTTACGAACGAATTCACCGGCGGAATCCAGGGTGGCAGCAACGCGCTGGGCGCCGGCATGTCCCCCGCCGATTACAGCATTTGGAACGGACGGCTGGTCAGCTTCGCCGGATACATGACCAATCCCTACAATGGCAGCTACCTTGGTTACGCGCCGCGCAGCGCCCCGGTCTACCAGGTCAACGACAACATCACCTGGCTCAAGAAGAACCACCTGTTCAACTTCGGCGGCAACTTCACTCAGGTCAGCGCCTGGTCCGCCTCCTCGAACTCCTCGCTGCTCAACACCGTAGCCCTCGGACAGGCCACCGGCGATCCCGACAACACCGGCGCGACGTCCTTATTCACCACCACCACTCTGCCGGGCGCCAGCGCCACGCAACTCAGTGATGCAGCCAATCTTTACGCCATCCTGGCGGGCCGCGTTTCCTCCGTCACCAGTTCGGCCGTTCTGAACGAGCAGACCCGAACCTACGGCCAGAACTACACCGTGGATCGCAACCACATGCGCGAATTCGCGCTCTTTGTCTCCGACACCTGGCGCGTAAGCTCCAACCTGACGGTCAATTTCGGCGTTCGTTGGGACCGGCAGAATCCGATCCGCAACCTCGACAACCTCTACACCCGTCCGGGCTTCGACGGGGTCTGGGGAGTCTCGGGCGTCGGCCATCTGTTCCAGCCCGGCGTTCTCACCGGCAAGGTCCCGGTCTTCTCCCTGGTCGGCGACGGCAGCGGGTTCGATCCCGGCGTCGGCCGCCTGAGCCCCTCGTTCGGCTTTGCCTACCGCTTCCCGAAGGGCGGCTTCATGAAGTGGCTGACCGACGATGCGGTCGTGCGCGGCGGTTTCAGCATGGCGACCAACCGCCAGGGTATCGGTTTCCTCGACGGCATTTGGAGCGGCAACCAGGGACGCAGTCTGAGCACGAGCACCAGCCCTTCCACGACGCCCAGCGTCTTCGGCGCGGGTAACGTCCTGTTCAGCGATCCGGTGCTGCCCAGCCTGGCGCCCGTGAGCCTGGTGCCCTCGTTCCCCAATCCCACATTCCCCCTGGCCGTGCAGAGCGGTCAGAACGTGACCGACTACAACCCCGGCATCAAGCCCGAGTACGTCGAAAGCTGGACCTTCGGCCTACAGAAGCCGCTCGGTAAGAACACAGTCGTCGAAGTCCGCTATGTCGGCAACCACGGCGTCGGCTTGTGGAGCAATACCAATCTGAACGAAGTCAACATTCTGGAGAACGGCTTCCTGGATCAGTTCAAGGCCGCGCAGAACAACCTCGCGATCGCCAATGGGCTGACGGTGTCGCAACTGCTGAATCCCGCGGTCAAACTGACCACCAACAACTTCGGCAGCACCGGGCTCCCCGGCCAGGTCGCCGTACCGATCCTGACCACGGCCATCGGCACCAGCAACGATCAGACGACGGCCACACAGCTCACGCAAGGCCAGGCGGGCGCGACCGCTAACGGCATCGCCACCAACGCCACTCGTATGGCCAACCTCGTGAAGGCCGGTTATCCCGTCAATCTCTTCCAGGTGAATCCCAACAATGGCAGCTCCGCCAACGAGTTGACCAACCGGAATTCCAGCACTTATCATTCCGGCCAGGTCGAAATCCGCCGCCGCCTGACCGCCGGTTTGCAGGTGCAGGGCAGCTACGCGTTTTCGAAGTCGTTGACCAACGCCAGCAATCCGACGCTCCGCGATTGGGGCGGGGAAAAAGGACCGGCAGCCTTCGACATCCGCCACGGCATCAAGGCGACCTGGATTTACCAGCTTCCCTTCGGCCCCGGTCGCACCATGCTTTCGAGCGCACACGGCGTGCTCGGAAGGGTGGTCGGCGGTTGGGAAATCGCCGGAGTCGGCCGCCTGCAGAGCGGCAGCCCGACCAACTACTCGAGCGGCCGCCTCAGCTTCAATCAAAACGACGGTGGCGTGGTGCTTCACAACATCACCACCAGCCAGCTACAGAGCCAGATGGGCCTGAACTTCACCAGTCAGGTCAACTCCAATGGCGCGGTGACCGGCACGGCCTACTACCTGCCCCAGACGTTCGTGAAGAATACGCTGGCGGCCTTCAACATCAGCGGCACACTGGATCCCAATGCTCCCTACCTGGGGCCTTGCGATCAGGCCGGCCAGCTTTGCGACCGCATCTTCATTTGGGGACCGTGGCTCTCCAAGTGGGATACGAGCGTGGTGAAGCGCACTCAGATCAAGGAGCGGCTCAACATCGAGTTCCGCGCCCAGGCTCTGAACGTTTTCAATCACCCGAACATCCTGAGCCCCGGCGGCACCACCACCGCTGGCAATATCGCCAGCACTGTCAACTCCGGCTTCGGCCAGACGACCGCCGCCTTCCGCGACTTCAACAATACGAACGATCCCGGAAGCCGGACGCTGGAATTCGTAATCAGGGTTAACTTCTAACCTTGCGGCCGAGGGTGCGCGATGAAAGTGCTGCTGTCGTTCGCTTGCTTACGCGCGCGGCTCCGTATGGTGTGAGACTCAACGGAGCCGCGACCGTAAGGGAGCGCTGGCGGGCTCGCTAGCGGTCTATGGACCTCATTCCCGAAGAGAAACACGCTGCCGTTTTGCGGGCGATGCTGGAGGCATTCGGCATCGCCCATTTCGATGACATCCAAAGGCTCACCGCCGGCCTCAGTTCTGCCCTTGTCTTTCGCATCGTCGTCCGAGGAACGCCATACTTGTTACGCGTGATTACGCGGACGGATGCCATGGCCGATCCCACCCGCCAGTTCGCTTGCATGAGCAGCGGCGCGGGCGTCGGGATCGCGCCGCGCGTCCGGTACACCAGCACCGAAGACCGCGTCTCCATCACCGACTTCGTCAACGCGCGTCCATTTTCGGCGGCTGAAGGTCTGGACCGCTTACCCGCGACACTGCGCACCCTGCATGCCCTGCCGCCGTTCGCCGCGCCGATATGCTATCTCGACACGATGAATGGATTTGTGCGCAAATTCCAGGCGTCGGAAATCCTGCCGTCGAGCGAAACCCGGGCACTCTTCGACCAGTACGCGCGAGTGACCGCCGTTTACCCGCGCGGCGGCACGGACATGGTCTCCTGCCACAACGATCTGAAGCCCGAGAACGTTCTCTTCGACGGCGACCGCATCTGGCTGGTGGATTGGGAGGCCGCCTTCCTGAACGATCGGTACACCGATCTGGCAGTGGTGGCCAATTTCGTCGTGACGAACGACGACGACCAGGAAGTTCTCCTCGAAAGCTATTTTCAAGAGCCACCCGGCGAATACAGAAGCGCCCGTTTCTACCTCATGCGCCAGATCATGCACATGTTTTACGCCGCCGTCTTCCTGACGCTGGGCTCTGCCGGTAAGCCGATTGACACAACGGAGGAGGCCCCGGATTTCCTCGACCTGCACACCCGGATTCTGGCCTGGGAGGTTAGCATGGCGGGAGCTGAAATGAAGATACTCTATGGGCGAGCTCACATGCGCCAAATGCTGCGCAATGTGAGCTCGCTCCGGTTCGAAGATGCGCTTCGAATCGTCGCTTCTTAACTTCCCCTTAGAACACGATCCGGCCGGATACCTGCACGGTGCGGAAGCGGTTCACGGTAGCCGTAATCGTTCCGAACGCCGAGTTGGTCGCCGTAGTGTTGGGAGCCGCGAATACGGGGTGGTTGGGAACGTTGAACATCTCGCCGCGAAGCTGGAAATAAGCTTTCCCTTCGTTGGTGAATTTGAAGGTTTTCAGGATCGACGAATCGAGCTGATTGATTCCATCCGCCCGGATGTTGCCGAAGGTCGTCGAGAACGTGCGGATGTGATACTGGAACTGATCCGCCGCCAGGGTGTCGAACACCGCCTTGTTGAAGGCCGTGCCGTTCACTTGCCGGTTGTTCACGCCGAGCGGTCCGCCGAAATAGACATAGTCTCCCGGACTGGTCGAGCTGCCATTCACCCAGTTGATCGGCGCGCCGAGTTGGTACGAGTAGATGGTGGTGACCTTCCAGCCGCCCAGTACGGTGTTCATCAACCCGTGCAGGTTGACTGCCTTGCCGTAGCCGACAGGCAGTTCGTAAACGATGCTGGTGACGAAGCGCAGCGGCCGGTCGTTCGGCGACACGCGGCGTTCCAGCGTGGGATCGGAATCGTTGAGCCAGCCCAACCGCTCGATCATCTTCGAATAGATGAAGTTGGTCGTGAAGCTGACACCATGGCTCATACGCTTCTGCAGGCGGACATTCAGGCTCTGGAAATACGATGAGCCGATGTCGTTGTTGAACTCCAGCACTCCGCCGCTGCCGCTCCATCCGCCGGCCGCATCCCCGACCGGGAATTGCGGGAACCGGGCCAGCAACTGCGCGGCCGCCACTTGCGTGCCATTCTGGCTGGTGTTCAGACCCGAGAACGGATTCGCGACGTTGCCGGTCAGGTAATTCGTCGCGCCATCGCGAGCCGCATAGGTGCTCAGGTACTGCCGCGGAATGCCGTTCAACTGCGTCACGTTCACCGGCAAGTGCAGCGCGTGGTTGCCGATGTAGGCGATTTCCAGCATGGTGCTCGGCGTCAACGTCTGCTGGATATCGAAGTTCCAGCGCACCGAATAGCCGTTCTCCATTTCCGGATTCAGGAATTGGACCGCCTGGCCGAGGTAAGTACCCAATCCCGCCGACGAACCGGCCGGCTGCAGGAAACCTGCAGGGAAAGGATTGCCGAGCGTCCCGTAGGGCGTCAGGTAGTTGTTGTTCGTCGCGGTGATCGGCGTCGACTGGCTGAAGCCTTCCTGGCCGAGCGGCGTGCGCGGACTCGTCGAGTACTTTCCATCCGGTCCCACATACGACACCGCGATGGGCGCCACGAACATGCCGAAACCGGCCCGGATCACGGTCTTGCCGTGCAGCTTGTCCGGCGTCCACGCCAGACTGGCGCGCGGGCTGAACAGGTTCGAATTGTTGTGGTACACCGCGTTGTTGCCGGGCGTCGCGAACGTCAACCCGCCGAGCGCCTGGAACGCGCCGGCCGGCAACTGCGCCAGCGGAGCCTTCGCATAAGCAGCCTGCGCCGACGCAGCGATCGGACTCACCGACGTCGTGTCGAATCCGTTCACCGTGCGGCCCCAGACTTCGTGATAGGGCAGGTCCTTCTCATATCGCAGACCCAGATTGATGGTCAGATTGTGCTTCACTCTCCAGTCGTCCTGGATGAAGCCGGAGGCGTAATACGAGTACCACGATCCGAATGTATTCAAGTCGAAAGTCGACGAGCTTCCCGTGGTCGGCAACCCCAAAAGGAACGACGCAAAATCCTGCCCGATCACCACGGTGGAGGACGCGCTGCTCGACGCCTTCACCCAGTTGTTGCCGAACGTGAACTGGCCGGCGGACGCGCCCGCGGTGAACGTATTCAGCCGGTACTGCCGGTCGTCGGTGCCGAACTTCAGCGAGTGGTTGCCCATCACGCGCACCCAGCTTGCATAGAGCTGGAAGGACTGCGACGGAATGCGGTCCGACCCGGACGGCGAACTTCCCAACTGCTGGAAGCCCGAATTGCTGTTGAACGAGATGATCGGCATCTGCAAGTACGTCGAAGTAGCAGCCAGATAGGTCGGGAAGCCCAGGCTGGTGGGGTCGAATCCGGCACTCGGCGCGGCGTGGCTCTCGGCCATGCGGGTGTAGTTGAACCGCACGTCGAGAACGTTCGTCGGATTGATCGTGTACACCTCGTCGATCGTCGCGCCCCAATTCTGCCGGTATAGCAGCGAACCTTCCGCGATGTTGTTGAAGTAGTTGTTCTTCGCCTGGCTGTAGTCCGTGCGGCGAATGTTGAAGGCCAGACGGCTGCGATCGCTCATGTTGTAATCGAGACGGCCCATTTGGTTGTTGTAGTTATCCGTCGTGACCGCGTTGCTGCCATAGTTCTGGAAACCGTCGGCGCGCGTCGGCACGATATTCGGCGAATCGTAATACTTCAGATAGGCCAGCGCGATCGGGCTGAGTTGATTCTGCGGGATGACGTTGTTGGGGTACGCTACGCGATTGATGGTGGTTCCCGTCTGCGTGGCGTTGAACGGATCGTACAACTGAGTCGACACACCGTCGGCCGCCAGCACCTGCGAGAAATTGCCCTGCTTCTCCAGGGCCGTCGGGACCGTCAGCAGCGCCGGGGCGGGCTGGCCATCTTTCATGCCTTCCCAGGCGAAGAACCAGAACAGTTTATTCTTTCCATTGATGACTTTGGGAATCCAGATGGGACCGCCGGCCGTCAGGCCGTACTGATTCAGATGCGACAGCGGACGCGCCACGTTCTTGGCGTTGTTGAAAAAGTCGTTCGCGGTCATCGTGTTCGGCTGATTGTATTCCCACATGGTGCCGTGGAGGGTGTTGGTCCCGGTCTTCATCACCTGGTTCAACGTTCCGCCGCCCGTATGCCCGAAGGACGCGTCCGAGTCGAACGCCTTCACGCGGACTTCCTGCACCGCGTCCTGCGGCAAGCTGTACGCCAACCGGCCGTCCCACGTAGCGTTCGGCACGCCGTCCACCATAATCTCGCTGGTCTGCGCCGGGGTCCCGGCGACATTCCACGCATTGCCCGCGCCGCTGTCGAAGGGATGAATCAGCGAAGGCTGCCCCGTCGGCAGCACGCCCAATGAGAGCGACGCCAGCACCATCGGAGTGCGGCCGTTCAACGGCAGTTCGTCGACTTCTTTCGTGGTGATTGCCTGCCCTACCGACGCGCTCTCTCCGTTGACCATCGGCGCTTCCGCCGTGACTTCCACCGATTGGGTCGCGTCACCGACATCCAACTTCGCATCGATCGCTACGTGATCTCCGGCACCGAGGTGTACGCCCTTGCGGATGAATTCCTTAAAGCCCTGCAATTTCACCGAAACCTGATAATTTCCGGGCTGCAGGAACGGCACCGAATACTGTCCGCTACTTTCCGACGCGGTCTCCACCTTCGTCCCGGTATCGATTTCAGTAACGGTGACTTTGGCTCCGGCGATCACGGCCCCTGTCGGATCGGTCACGGACCCACTTAACGTGCCGCGAAATTCCTGGCAGAATAGCGCGGCGGGAACTAACAAAAGAGCAAGAACAGCAACCATACAGCGTTTCATACGAGCGAGACTCCTTAAGCTTGAACCTCTAACCTGAAGCACTAACGTTTTTCCCCCGGACGCGGCAGCGGCACGAACTTGCCCTCGCAGGCGTTCGGCTTCGTGTTTCCGCCGGATCCAATGATCTTTACATCGTCACCTCGGGGCAAAAGGTTTACAGCCCCGGGCCCGAATCTTAGTTCGGCATGAACGGCCGCGATCTTCTGCACGGCCGGATCGCTGAAGTAGACGTTGTCCCACGTCATTCCCAGCTTGTGTTTGTCGTCGAAACCGTCCAGCGTAATCTTGCCGGGGCCGTCCACCCGCACATTGCGCAGGACGATCCCCGTAAATTGCGGCAGCTTATCGGTTGCCGTGCCGCGATACGAATAATTCGAGTCCATGTAGATCGGGTTCCTGGTGTCGCGGATGCACACGTCCTCATACACGATGTCCTCCACCAGCCCGCCCCGGCTCGAATTGCTCTTAATACGAATCCCGTTATCGGCGCCGTCGATCGAGAGGTCGGTCACGCGGATCGCGCTCGCCCCGCCGTCCGTTTCGCTGCCGATCGACATGCCATGCCCGTAATAGAAATGGTTGTGCGAAATCGTCATGTGCATGGTCGGCGCGCCGGCGCCGGCCTTGATCGCCACGTTGTCGTCGCCCGCCCGGATGAAGCAGTGCGTGATCGTCACGTTGGTCGAATTCCCCGGATCGATCCCGTCCGTATTGCGGCCTTCCTTGCCCGTATCGACGATCACTCCCCAGGCGGTGAATCCGTTGCCGCCGCTGTACGACACGTGGAAATTCGGCGAGTCTTCCAGGCGGATGCGGTACAACGTGAAATCGTCGGCCTTCGTCGCCACCAGAATGCGCGGACAGTTCTGGCTGAGGTTCTTGACCTTGGCCTCCTGCGCCAGGTCCCACCAGGAGACATTCTGGCCGATCAGTTTCGCGCCGCCGCGTCCATCGATTGTGCCGTCGCCCATGATGCCCGCGCCCTTCACCTGGTTGGCCGCGATCATCGGTTTGCAGCCGTGGCCCTTCTCCGTAACCGTGCCGCAACTGCCCGGCGAAAGATCGTAATCGCGCGGATTCCGCGAGCCGAAGAGTGTCACCCCGCCATCGACCAGGAGGACCACACCCGCGCGCAGTTGGATCGGACCCGTGAGGAACGCGTTCTGGCCGCCTTCCGCCTTCAGTTCCACCGCGCGGCCGGCGGGACACGCGTCCAGCGCCGCCTGAATGCGTGCGGTGTCCTGCTTGTCCTCGTCGGCCGACGGGATCGCCTTACCCGACGCCTTCAGTTTGGCCGGAAGAACGGTGCAACTCCGCGGGATCACAGGCTCGGTGACGGTGCGCGTATCCTGCGCCCAGGCCGGACAGACTGCAGCCGTGAGTACCGCCGCAATAAGAGTGCGTACCATTGCTTCCTTTTCTTTCAGGCCGAACTACTTGCGCAGAAACAGCGGTTCGATATGACGATCGAACAGATTCTGCGTCACATTGCGTGAAATGGATTCTTCGCTGGCGTCCAGCATCGCGGTATACCGGTCGCCCAGTTTGGCCGCGATCTTGTACCCGACATGCAGCAACTGCCGCAGGTGCGGATTGTACAGCGGATTCGACTGGTCGTGCCGCAAGGCGCCTGCGTACTGCTCCGCAGTCCAGCCGTTCACTTCGCTTGCCGACGGCAGTTTCGCCGGATCGATATCGATGACCGCGGCGTACGGCGCGCACAACTCCTCGGAGTGGTCCAGCGCTTCCGCGTAAATCTGCTTGGCCATCGCCAGACCTTCCGGCGACGCCTCGGCCAGTCCGATCAGTTCCTCGAGCCACGTCGTTCCCGCGGTCTTGACATGGACACCCGCATCGACGGCGCGCAACGCCCGGCGGATCGAGTTGTAAATCGAAAACTTGTCGCTGCCCGAATGCACGCTCAACTTGAGATTGGCGGGCAGGGAATAGCGCTTCACGGCGTGCGCGATCACGGCCAGGTCGGCGACGAATTCGCGCTCGAACTGCTCCACGTCGCCCACGTAATCCACGCCCTTATTGAAGCGGCCCGTGAACTTGGGAGCGATGGTCTGAATGGGGATGCCGGCGTCCGCGATCGCCGCCAGAATTAACAGCAGTTCCGAAGGAGTCTGCGGACAGTCTGTCTCGTCCATTGACACCTCGGTGACGAAGGCCTGGTCTTTCGCATCAGCAACGCGCTTGTAAATCTGCGCGGCCTCGCTGACCGCGTACAGGTATTTCGCCGCCGCGGCAGCCGCCTGTTGCGGCGTCACCGTCAGCGGCTCGGACAAGCCTTCGATCTCGATCCGCCCCGTCAGTTCCGGATGGTTCTTGAGAAACGCTCCGGCGACTCCAGCCTGCGGCATCCTGCCGATGTAGTCCGCCACGTCCAGCGTGAAGAAGTTGCTCGGCGCGATGAACCGGTCCACGGTCTCCACATTGATGTGGTCCGCGTCTACATAATAGGAGTGCTTCCATCCCAGTTCGCGCACCGCCACATCCGCCGCGACCCGTGTGCCCGACGGCTCCGACCCGACAATCTTATGTTCGCGGTTGGACTTATTCCAGACCGGCGCCACCTGCACGCCCGCGGCGGCGGCCCGCATGCATGCGGCTAGCTGGGGTTTGGCCTGATGGGCAAATCGATCACCCACTCCGAGGGAGAATTTCTCAATCACGAGTCCGGTCTTAGCGTCGCTCACTTGGCGCACTCCCGAAGCGGTTTTTAAGGCAAGCTTACTGGACTAACCCTGTGCTTCTTGAACCCAACTATAAGTGGTGTCCCCGATTCCGTCAACGCGAGTTTATTAAAAGAACGCTTTAGCCGGATTAAACGGTCCGAATTGACAATTCGGGCGGCAGCCACCTACCCTACCGGCATGACCAGGCGAGTATTCGTTGCCGGCGCGGCTGCCGCCATGCGCTATGCCAGAGGCGCCGCGGAGACCGGCGCGGCCCGACAGATGTCGGCCGTGCTCGCGCGTATCCAGCCTCCGCGCTTTCCCGATCGCCAGTTCGACATCCTGAAATATGGCGCGGTTGCCGACGGCCGCACCGATTGCTCCGACGCCCTTGCCAAAGCCATCCAGGCCTGCTTCTCGGCCGAAGGCGGTACCGTAATCGTGCCGCGCGGAATTTTTCTCACCGCCGCCATCCACCTGAAGAGCGGAACGAATCTGCACCTCGAAGATGGCGCCGTCCTGCGCTTCGTCACCGACCCGAAACGCTACCCGCTCGTCTACTCCCGCTGGGAAGGCACCGAGTGCATGAACTACTCGCCCCTCATCTACGCCTTCGAGCAAACCAATATCGCGATCACCGGCGCCGGCCTGCTCGACGGCCAGGCGAATACCGAAACCTGGTGGCCCTGGAAGGGCAACGCCAAGAGCGGCTGGAAGACCGGCATGCCCGACCAGAAGCGCGATCGCGACACCCTGGTCGGTATGGGCGACAAGAACGTGGCCGTCGCGCAGCGGGTTTTCGGCGAGGGCCACTACCTGCGTCCGCCGTTCGTGCAACCCTACCGCTGCACCAACGTCCTGATCGAAGGCGTCACCATCAGGAACTCGCCGTTCTGGGAACTGAATCCCGTGCTCTGCAAAAACGTGACCGTCCGCGATGTGAAGATCGACAGCCACGGACCGAACAACGACGGATGCGATCCGGAAAGCTGCGACGGCGTCCTCATCGATCATTGCGAGTTCTCGACTGGCGACGATTGCATCGCCATCAAGAGCGGGCGCAACGAGGACGGTCGCCGCGTGCATACGCCGTGCCAGAATCTGGTGATCCGCAACTGCTCCATGAAGGACGGTCACGGCGGCGTTTCCATCGGCAGCGAAGTCTCCGGCGACGTCCGCAACGTGTTCGTCGACCACTGCCGCATGGATAGTCCTAACCTGGACCGCGCGCTGCGCATCAAGAGCAATACCTACCGCGGCGGCATCGTGGAGAACATCTACTTCACCAACAACAGCGTGGGACAGGTGGCCGAAGCGGTGATCGATATCGACTTCAATTATGAGGAAGGCAACGGCGGTCCGCACAATCCCGTGGTGCGGAATGTCGTGGTGGAGAACGTCACCAGCGGCAAGAGCAAGCACGCCCTCTACCTCCGCGGCTTCAAGAACGCCGCCATCACCGGCGTCCGTATCGTGAACTGCAAGTTCGAGAACGTGGCGCAGGGGAACGTCATCGAAAACGTCGAAGGGCTGGAGCAGTAGGGCCGATCGGCCGGCCTTTTGGGCAGACGCGTGGCGAAAGTGGGGATTCGATTGTCAAACTATGATGCCCCCAGGGGCACCCAGGGTTGAAGGCCACGATTGGGGAGCGGGTCTACTCCTCCAAATCGTCAAAATCTGCTTCGCGGCGGCCGATGCCGGAGAGGAATTGGCTTTGTTCCGTCGGGTAGTTTTTCGGGGGTGCGGGGACTGAAGCCTGCATCTTCACGCGGGCGGCCTGGAGGCGTTGGAGTTCTTTCGTTGGTTTGGCGAATAGCGGTTTCGAGGCGATGGATCATGCGACCGACGCGGTCGAGGAGGGGGGATTTCGTTTCGAGGACATTGCCCAGGGTGGCTCCATTTTGCATGGCGTCGTCCCAGATTTGAGCTTCGGCATTTTGGAGGCGGTTGAGACGCCAAAGGGTGGTGGTGAGCTGGTCGACGCATTGCTGCTCGGCCATCTCCTGGGGACACCAGGTGTCTAACTGAAATTCCTTGAAAGCTTCGAATTCCTCGGGATCTTCGCCGGG
>Ga0105240_10001525_pt1 | contig 39404 bp, 36 predicted proteins | sample KBSC54metaG_FD_80426 | JGI IMG/M metagenome (GOLD analysis project Ga0105240, IMG submission 80426) | Corn rhizosphere microbial communities from Kellogg Biological Station, Michigan, USA - KBS C5-4 metaG | ecosystem: Host-associated > Plants > Roots > Rhizosphere > Soil | place: Michigan, USA... | reverse complement strand
TATTCCGTTCAAAAAAGTGAGAGATTGGGCCTGGGAGAGTTATTGGATCATTGGCGGGCTATTTTCCTGGTTGATCATTCCTCCATTGGCGGCCTGGCTTACGGTTCCGCATTTCTGGGAGATCATCTCGGCGACATCGGGTGCGACATTGGGGTGGACTTTTTTCTGGGGGATCTTGTGGGGGATAGGAGGATTGATGTATGGATTGGGTATGCGTTATCTCGGCATGTCGCTGGGAAATTCGGTGCTGCTTGGCTTTACGTCCGCATTTGGGGCGCTGGTACCTTCCATCTATTACAATTTTGTACCGACCCCGGGCAAGACCACTTTTCATGAGCTGCTTACCACTTCGTGGGGACGCATTGTGCTGGTGGGTGTGGTGCTTTGTCTGTTGGGGATCTACGTCTGTGGACGTGCGGGTGTGCTGAAAGAGAAAGAGCTGCCGGAAGAGAAGAAAAAAGAAAGCATCAAGGAGTTCAACCTGATGAAAGGGTTGGTGGTATGCACTATTTCCGGGATATTAAGCGCCTGCTTCAACTACGGTATCGAGGCGGGTGGTCCCATGGCTGAAATGGCCAATAGTTTTTGGAAGGCGGCGCATCCGGATGCCACGACGAATTTTCTTTATCAAAATAATGTAACCTATATCGTGCTGCTGTGGGGAGGGCTCACCACTAATTTCCTGTGGTGTATGATCCTGAATGCGAAGAATAAAACTTTTGGGGACTATACCAATAAAAAAGCGCCGCTGGCAAACAATTACTTTTTTGCTGCGCTGGCCGGTACGATCTGGTTCCTGCAGTTCTTCTTTTATGGAATGGGAGAGAGCCGCCTGGGTAACGGTGCGAGCTCCTGGATACTGCACATGGCATTTATTATCCTGGTCGCAAATTTGTGGGGTATTGCTTTAAAAGAATGGAAGGGTGTGAGTGCAAAAACGCGCTATACGATAGCGACAGGGATCATCGCCATTCTCCTGTCGGTGATCCTGGTGGGATACGGAAATTCTTTAAAATAAATTTACAAAGTGAATCTATATGTCTGTTACAACGAAGCAATTTAAGCATGTCAGCTATTTATGGAATGAGAAAGACGCAGCTGCGCTGGCCGGGGATGAAGTGGCATTATTGATCTACCGCAGTAATCTCCTTGGCGCCGACTTACGGCTTACCAACTACGGAGGTGGTAATACTTCCTGTAAGGCCATGGCCAAGGACCCGTTGACGGGAAAATCAACGGAAGTCATGTGGGTGAAGGGATCAGGCGGCGACCTGGGAACACTGAAGCGTAGTGGCCTGGCTGCCTTATATACCGACAGGCTGCTCAGTCTGAAAAATGTATACCGGGGGCTTGAGTTCGAAGACGAGATGGTAGAGCTGTTCAATCATTGCATTTATGATCTGAGCTCCAAAGCGCCCTCCATCGATACGCCTCTCCATGGATTTCTTCCTTTTGCGCATATCGATCACCTGCATCCCGATGCGGCCATTGCCATTGCTGCTGCCAGGGACGGTAAAAAGATCACGCAGGAGCTGTTCGGCGGAAAGATAGGCTGGGTGGAATGGCAGCGCCCGGGTTTCGACCTGGGGTTGAAATTAAAGAAATGCCTGGATGAAAATCCCGGTATCCGCGGGATCATGCTGGGCTCTCATGGATTGTTCACGTGGGGCAATACTGCTTACGAAAGCTATATCAATACACTGGAAGTGATAGAGACCTGCGCTCAATACCTGGAAGATCACATCGGGAAGAAAAGACCGGTATTCGGCGGTGCAAAGCTAAAGTCAGCTGTCAGGGAAGAGCGTATGGCCAAAGCTGCGGCCCTGGCGCCTGTGCTGAGGGGCTTCTGTTCGTCAAAGTCCAAAATGATAGGACATTTTACGGATGATGAGCGGGTGCTGGAGTTTATCAATTCCAATGACCTGGAGAGGTTGGCGCCCATGGGCACCAGCTGCCCCGATCATTTTCTCAGGACCAAGATCAGTCCGTTGGTACTGGATCTTAGTGTTACGGAAGATCTCGCCGATGTGAAAAAAATAAAGGAAAAGCTGGCGCCGCAGTTCGAGAGCTACCGGCAGATGTATGCAGAATATTACAATACCTGCAAACACCCGAACAGCCCGGCTATGCGCGACCCCAATCCCGTCGTCATCCTTTATCCCGGCATAGGTATGTTTACCTTTTCCAAAGATAAGCAGACGGCCAGGGTGGCTGCAGAGTTCTATATCAACGCTATCAATGTGATGAAGGGTGCGGAGGCTGTATCCTCCTATACGTCCCTGCCCCGGCAGGAAGCCTTTAATATCGAGTACTGGCTGCTGGAAGAGGCCAAGCTGCAGCGTATGCCCAAGCCCAAGGCTCTGTCCGGAAGGATAGCCCTGGTCACCGGCAGTGCGGGAGGCATCGGCAAGGCCATCGCCAAAAAATTTGCGGATGAAGGCGCCTGTGTCGTCATCAATGACAATGATGCCCAACGCCTGGAAGGAGCCAAACAGGAATTCCAGAAGCAATATGGCAAAGATGCCTTTGCAGCAGAAGTGCTCGATGTCACGTCGGCCGACACTATTCGCCATGCGTATCAGTCGGCGGCGCTGGCCTTTGGCGGCGTGGATATCATCGTGAATTGCGCAGGACTGTCCATCTCCAAGCCCATCGAAGAACATACGGAGAAAGACTGGGACCTGCTGTACGATGTGCTGGTAAAAGGACAGTTCCTCGTGACACAGGCAGGAGTGGAAGTGATGCGCAAACAGGCCATCGGCGGAGATGTCATCAACATTGTAAGCAAGAATGCATTGGTATCGGGACCGAACAATGCAGGGTACGGTTCCGCCAAAGCTGCCCAACTGCACCTCAGTCGCCTGAATGCAGCCGAGCTTGGCGCCGACAAGATCCGTGTCAATACCGTCAATCCTGACGCCGTCATATCGGATAGTAAGATATGGGCCGGCGCCTGGGCCGAAGGCCGTGCGAAAGCCTATGGCGTCAAGGTGGAAGAGCTGCCGGCTTATTATGCGAAGAGGACATTGTTAAATGAGATAATTTTACCGGAAGACATCGCCAATGCATGTTTTGTCCTTACAGGAGGATTGCTGAATAAGTCGACAGGGAATGTATTGAACGTTGACGGTGGCGTTGCGATGGCTTTTGTACGTTAGTTTATGACCCGGATAGCATTTAAAATGAAACTTTTCCCCGGCTATGCTGCTGAATACAAGCAACGCCATGCGGCTATATGGCCGGAGCTGGCTGCTCTGTTGAAGTCGGCAGGGGTTAAGGATTATTCGATATTTTTGGATGAAGAGACCTTACTGTTATTCGCCTATCTGCAGATAGAAGACCCGGCGGAGCTGGATCAGCTGAAAGCCCGGGATATCATGTGGAAGTGGTGGGATCATATGAAAGATATTATGGAAGTGCATCCGGACACTTCTCCTGTGACGAAACCTTTGGAGGAAGTTTTTTACATGCCTTAAAAATTGTAACCATATGCAAATTGAAAAATATAAGATCGACACCCATAACCAGTCATTGATAAAAGAGCATCAGCGCAAATATGAATTCTTATCCGGGAGTGTTAAAAATGCCGATAAGATCGTTCAGCAGCTGGTAGATTTTCAAGTAGCCATTCCCAGCTGGGCATTGGGCACGGGGGGCACCCGCTTTGGCCGTTTTTCGGGTGGGGGAGAACCCCGAAGCCTGGAGGAAAAAATAGAGGATATCGGGTTGCTGCATGCCTTGAACCGCAGCAGCGGCGCCATCTCCCTGCATATTCCCTGGGACATACCCAAGGACGCAGCGGCCATCAGAGCGCTGGCTGCGCAACACGATATCAGATTTGACGCGATGAACTCGAATACTTTCCAGGATCAGCCGGGGCAAAAGCACAGCTATAAATTCGGGTCGCTGCAGCATGTGCGCAAGGAGGTAAGGCAGCAGGCCGTCGACCACAATATCGAAGTGATACGGCATGGCATCGAGCTCGGCTCCAATTCTCTCACGGTCTGGTTGTCCGACGGTTCCTGTTTTCCGGGACAGCTGAATTTCCGTAAGGCCTTTCAAAATACGCTGGAAGGGCTCCAGCAGATATATGCTGCGCTGCCCGCGGACTGGAAAATGTTTGTCGAGTATAAAGCTTTTGAACCCAATTTCTATTCCACCACGGTGGGTGACTGGGGACAATCCCTGCTGTATGCCAGCAAACTGGGTCCCAAGGCCTATACGCTGGTAGACCTGGGCCACCATCTGCCTAATGCCAACATCGAACAGATCGTTGCATTGCTGCTGATGGAAGGGAAGCTGGGTGGATTCCATTTCAACGACTCCAAGTATGGAGATGACGATCTCACCGTCGGCAGCATCAAACCTTACCAGCTTTTTCTCATCTTCAATGAGCTGGTGGAAGGAATGGATGCGCGGGGTATGGATCATACGAAGGACCTGGGCTGGATGATCGATGCATCCCACAATGTAAAAGACCCGCTGGAGGACTTGCTGCAGTCGGTGGAAGCCATCATGCTGACCTATGCGCAGGCCCTTATCGTAGACAGAAAGAAATTGACGGATGCCCAGCAATCCAATGATACGGTGGCTGCGCAGGAAGCGCTGCAGGACAGTTTCCGCACGGATGTACGTCCCCTGGTGGCCGAAGCGCGTCTTCGTGCCGGCGGCGCCCTGGATCCGATGGCGTTATACCGCAGCAAAAAGGTTCGTGAACACCTGATCAAAGAACGTGGCGCCAAGACGGTGGCTACCGGCTTATAAACCAACCCTATGCCTGCCAGATCCGTAATAGTCCTTTTCGATATAGGGAAGACCAATAAGAAGGTGTTCCTCCTGGACGAGCACTATAAGATCGTCTGGGAACAGTCACAGTCATTTGAAGAGACAGGCGATGAGGATAATGATCCCTGCGAGAATGTGGAAAAGCTGACGGAGTGGGTGAAAAGTTCCTATGCGGAGGCGCTTGCCCTGGAGGACTTCGATATCCGGGCAGTAAATTTTTCAGCCTATGGCGCCAGCTTTGTTCATATCGGCAGGGACGGCAAGCCCGTCGCCCCGCTGTACAATTATCTCAAACCCTACCCCGAGGCGCTGAAGAAGAAATTCTATGAAACTTATGGAGGGGAAGTCACTTTCAGCATGCTGACGGCCTCTCCTGTGCTGGGCAGCCTCAACTCGGGCATGCAGCTTTACCGGATTAAGGAAGAGAAGCCCGAGCTGTACGAGCGGATATATTGCAGCCTGCACCTTCCTCAATATCTGAGCTTTTTGCTGACCGGCAAACAATACTCGGATATCACCAGTATCGGTTGTCATACAAATCTCTGGAACTTCTCGCAGCACCATTATCATGAATGGGTATACCGGGAGGGGATCATCGATAAACTGGCGCCCATACGGGAATCGGATAAGGTGTTGCCCGTAGGAGGATCGGGTAAGGTGTCGCCTGTAGGAGGATTGGATAAGGTGTTGCCTGTTCGAGGATCGGATATTCCATCCGTCGGGGAAAGGGTGTCGGGCATTGGGCTGCATGACAGTTCAGCCGCCATGATACCTTACCTGGAAAGCTTCCAGGAGCCGTTTGTGCTCATTTCCACCGGCACCTGGTGTATCAGCATGAATCCTTTTAATGATCAGCCCCTGACCGTCGCCGAGTTACAGAAAGATTGTCTGTGTTACATCAGCTACCAGGGGCGACCTGTGAAAGCCTCCCGTCTTTTTGCGGGTCATTGGCATGAGCAGGAGGTGAAAAAGCTGGCGGCCAGGTATCTCAAGGATCCGCAATATGCAAATACAGTAGCTTTTGATGCTTCTATAGTGTCATTGGTACACGAAAGAAGTACGGATGACAGCTTCGAGCAGGCTTATCACCGGTTGATCCTGGACATCATAGAACAGCAGGCCGCCTCTACCCGGCTGGTGCTGGAGGGGACGGCTGTCAAAAGGATCTTTGTAGACGGCGGGTTTGCGAGGAACCAGGTCTTTATGCATCTTTTAGCCGCAGCTTTTCCTAATATCGAAGTTTTTGCCGCCAGTATCCCTCAGGCCACTGCCATCGGCGCTGCACTGGCTATCCATTCCCACTGGAATAAGCTAAGTCTGCCGGGAGATATCATCGAATTGAAATTTTATAAGTAGATTACAGTCCGTATGCGTGTTGGACTATTTATTCCCTGTTATGTGGACCAGTTATATCCACAGGTAGGTATCGCCACCCTTCATTTATTGGAAAAGTATGGATGCGAGGTAGATTATCCGGCTGATCAGACATGCTGCGGACAGCCGATGGCCAATTCCGGTTTCGAACACCTCACCCAAGGCTGCAACGACCTTTTTATAAAGAATTTTTCGGACTACGACTATATCGTGTGTCCTTCCGGCAGCTGTACGTTGCATATTAAAGAGCATTTGCACGGCAGTCACGGCGAGGGGGACGCTGATCCTGCGACGAGTGTCCGGAAAAAAATATATGAGCTGGTGGAATTTCTGACGGATGTGTTGAAAGTAGAAAGCATCGAGGCCAGCTTCCCGCATAAGGTGGGGTTGCATCAGAGCTGTCATGGGCAGCGGGGATTAAAGCTGGCGCAGATGACCGAGCTGGTGGCGCCTCCTTTCTCCAAACCGGAGAAGCTGCTGAAAATGGTAAAAGGGATCGAGCTGATCGATCTCACCCGCAAGGATGAATGCTGTGGTTTCGGCGGCACTTTTTGTGTAGCTGAAGAGGCGGTGTCGGTGAAGATGGGAAAGGACAGGGTAGCCGATCATGTCCATCATGGAGCGGAATATATTACGGGGGCGGATATGAGCTGTCTCATGCACCTGGAAGGTATCCTTCGCCGGCAAAAAAGCTCTATACGTGTCAAGCATATTGCTGAAATATTAGATAGTAAGGGATGAGTAAACAAGATCACGCCGCACTGGCCGATGCATTCAATAAGGATGAGCCACGGGTAGACTGGCATGACAAGACATTGTGGTTCGTAAGGGAAAAGAGGGACAAGGCGGTGTTCAAGGTTCCTGAGTGGGAGTGGCTGCGGGAGACGGCTTCGCAGATAAAGAACAATGTCCTGTCCAACCTGAGCGAATATTTAATGCAGTTTGAAGATCAGGCTACGCGGAATGGGATTATCGTACATTGGGCGGCCGACGCGAAAGAGCACAATGAAATTGTATATGGGCTTTTAAAAAAGCATGGCGTAGACAAGATGGTGAAGAGCAAGTCCATGCTTACGGAAGAATGTCATCTGAATGAGTTCCTGGCTGAACAGGGCATCGATGTAGTAGACACCGATCTGGGAGAGCGGGTAGTTCAGCTGGCGGGTGAGCCTCCCAGTCATATCGTATTACCTTGTATACATAAGAAGAAAGAGGAGATCGGAGAGATCTTTCACGAACATCTCGGCACTCCCGCGGGCAATGCCGATCCACAATTCCTTACACATGCGGCCAGGTTACATCTCAGGGAAAAATTCCTTACCCGCAAGGCCGCTCTTACAGGCGTAAATTTTGCCGTGGCGGAGACGGGTGAGTTTGTGGTATGCACCAATGAGGGGAATGCCGATATGGGCGCTCACCTGGCTGACATCCACATCGCCTGTATGGGGATCGAAAAGCTTATTCCGCTGCGTAAGCACCTGGGGGTGTTTCTCCGGTTGTTAACCCGAAGCGCCACCGGGCAGCCGATCACTACCTATTCCAGTCATTTCAGGCGGCCCCGGCCCGGGCAGGAAATGCATATCGTGCTGGTGGATAATGGCAGGAGTGTGCAACTTGGTAAAAAAGATTTCAGGAATTCGCTGAAGTGTATCCGTTGCGCCGCCTGTTTTAATACCTGTCCTGTTTACCGGCGGAGCGGCGGGCATAGCTATCACACGGCTGTAGCGGGTCCTATCGGATCCATTCTTTCTCCCAACCTGGATATGAAAAAATATGCGGATCTGCCGTTTGCCAGTACGTTGTGCGGGTCGTGCTCCAATGTGTGCCCAGTGAAGATCGATATCCATGATCAGCTGTACAAATGGAGGCAGGTCATTGTACAGGAGGGGTATGCACCTGTCGCGAAAAAGATGGCGATGAAGACGATGAACTGGGTGCTTTCGAATCCTTCCGTTTATCATACGGCAGGCAAGGCAGGCCGGTGGTTCATGCTCAACGCGCCTTTTACGGTGAATAATGGGCTGAACCCCTGGTGGAAAGGGCGGGATATGCCTGAGGTACCCAAGGAGTCCTTTGGTCAATGGTATAAACGAAACAGGAAATGATATGAGCAGTCGGGATAAGATATTAGCTGTTATTAAGAATAACCAGCCTGAGCAACGGGAGCTGCCTTCGTTGGTTCCCCCTGCGGCAGGTGGGTCTGCCGATCCGGCAAAGCAATTCGTGGAGGTGTTGGAGGCTATTGGCGGCCGGGCGTATATCGTGTCGGGCTGGGAACGGGTTGGTACGATATTGAGAGAGGAGTATACGGCGGATAAGCGTATTGTTTCAGGATGTGAGGGTTTGGGTTTTATGATGGGGGCTGTTGATGATCCTCATAGTCTTGAGAATGTGGAGCTCGCTGTGCTGGAGGCGCATTTTGGCGTTGCGGAGAATGGGGCCTGCTGGATCACCGAAGACCGGATGATCGAGCGGGCGTTGCCTTTTATTACACAGAACCTGGCGTTGGTGATCCATAAAAAAGATATTGTCCCTACCATGCAGGAGGCGTATCAGCGTATTGCAGATGCTGCGTATGGCTTTGGCACTTTTATAGCGGGCCCTTCCAAAACGGCGGATATCGAGCAGTCTCTTGTACTGGGGGCCCATGGGCCCCGGAGCATGACTGTATTCCTCATCGATGAGGGGATGTCGGATGCGGGTTTTTATTAGTTATAATTGAGGAGATCATGAAGCATACTAACATATTCGAATGGATCCGTGTGGATGAGTTCTCGGCGACTCCCAAATATCTTCAGCTGACCAATTCGGTCCTCAAGGCTATCGAGACGGGGAAGATCCGGAAGAATGACCTGATGCCATCCATCAATGAGCTGAGTTTCGAGCTGGAGATCTCCAGGGATACGGCCGAGAAGGGATATAAGTATCTCAAAAAAATGGGTGTGCTGGGTTCTGTGCCCGGGAAAGGCTATTTTATACAGAATGCGGATTTCAGGCAGACATTAAAAGTATTCCTTCTTTTCAATAAGCTCAGCGCGCATAAAAAGATCATCTATGATGCGTTCATGGCTGCCCTCGGTGAATATGTGGCCGTGGATTTTTATATCTACAACAACGATTTCGGTCTATTCAAAAAACTGCTGGTAGCAAAAAAAGATGAGGATTATTCCCATTTTGTCATTATCCCCCATTTCCGGGAAGGGGAGGAACGGGCTCCCGAGATCATCAATGCCATCCCCAGGAACAAGCTGATCCTTTTGGATAAGATCATTCCGGGCGTAGAAGAACCTTATTGCGCTGTCTATGAGAATTTCGAGGCGGACATTTATGGAGCACTGGATAAGGCCCGGGAGCATCTTGGTAAATACCATACGATAAAGGTCATTTTTCCCACTTACACCTATCATCCCGTGGAGATATTGGATGGCTGCAGGAGATTTTGCCTGGAATATGCTTTTACTTTCAAGGTGGTGGATAATATCGCCGAAGAGCCGATCAGGGAAGGAGAGGTGTATATCAACCTGATGGAGGAGGACCTGGTGGTGCTGATAGAACGGATCATTTCCCTGAAGCTGGAACTGGGCCGGCAGGTGGGGCTGATATCCTATAATGAGACGCCGCTGAAAAAGATCATCCTCAACGGGATCACCACGATATCCACCGATTTCCAGGAAATGGGAACGATGGCGGCAAAGCTGGTGCTGGACAATAGCTGCCGCCGGGAAGAGGTGCCTTTTTACCTGACGTTGAGGAATTCGTTATAAATTTAGTATGTTTGAACATTCAAAAGGGCTAACATACTAATGAAGCTGCATATTGACCATCAAAAGAAGGTTCCCCTGCATATCCAGGTGGAAGAGCTGATGCGTAAGCTCATCGCCTCGCCGGAGTTCCGGAACGGTGCTTTTCTGCCAAAAGAGGTTGAACTGGCTAACCGGCTGGGGGTTTCCCGGAATACGATCCGGCAGGCTACCAATAAGCTGGAATATGAGGGTTTGCTGCAGCGTAAGAAAGGGGTGGGGACCAAGGTCGCTGAAAAAAAACCTTTGTCCACCGGTCTGGATCACTGGTACAGCTTCACCCAGGAGATGCGGGAAAGAGGTATACAGGTAGAGAATATTTCCATTAAGGCTGAATGGATAAAGGCGGACGAAAAGATACTCCGTTTTTTTAATATCAGGGAGGGTAAGCCGGTGGTAAAGCTGGCCAAGCTAAAGGGTAGTGGCGGAGATCCCATCGTGTATTTCGAGAGTTATTTTCATCCCCGTATCGGCATAGTACCGGAGGATAATTTCTCCAAGCCTTTGTATACGTTGCTGGAAGAGAAATTTGGCGTATTGGTAGTGCGCAGCAATGAGAACATCAGCGCTGCGCTGGCCGGCGCTATGGCCAAGAAGCTGGGGATATCCCCCCACGATCCCATCCTGATAAGGGAACGTTTTGTATATGATCCCGGGAACAGGCCTATTGAATACAATATAGGGTATTACCGGGCCGATAAGTTTACTTACTCCATCGATATCAAGAAGACGTAGGATAGCGTACGCCTATCTGCCGCCGTATCTCATCCATTGTTTTACTCAACAGGAGGCTGAATTCGTGGGACATCGAAGGGCTTTCGATGAGGCCCTTGTCGACGCATTGCATCAATTCGCGGATCTGGTATTCGAAGCCGTTGACCATGGGTTCCAACTGGAAGGTCTCGGGGGCGACACCAGGGCGCTGCAAGGTGAAGTGATCGTTCTTATACCAGGCTGAGGGTATCTGTATCAGGCCTTCCGTCCCTGCAATTTCCGCGGTGATAGATGTCTGGGCGGCGAAAGTCGAGCTGAGGATGGCGGTGGCGCCTCCCCTGTATTGCAGCAGGGCGTGGCTGCTTTCGTCGGCTCCTGTTACGGCCAATTGGCCCGTAGCCAGGATATTTTGCGGTTCGCCCAGCAGCAGCAGGCAAAGGAATAAGGGGTAGACCCCGATGTCCAGCAGGGCGCCGCCGCCCAGTGCCAGGTTGAACAGTCGGTTGTCGGGGTGATAAGGGCCTGCAAAGCCGAAGTCGGCCCGTACGTATTTGATAGTTCCCAGTTCTCCCTTTTGTATCATTTGTAATATCTTCTGCGTATGGGGCAGGAAGCGGGTCCACATGGCTTCCATCAGGAATACCTTGTTATCCCGTGCTGCCCGGACCATTTTTTCCACTTCCTTTTGGGTGAGGGCCATGGGTTTTTCACAAAGCACGGGTTTGCCGTGGTTCAGGGCGAGTATAGTCTGGTCGCAGTGAAAGGCGTGGGGGGTGGAGACGTATATAGCGTCGATATCCGGGTCTTTTACCAGGGCTTCGTAGCTATCATAGTACCTGGGGACGTTGAATTTTCCGGCGAATTCACGGGCCCGGCTGCCATCCCTGGAAGCGATGGCTTCGAGCTGTGCACCTCCGGCCAGGGTAAGGGCTACGGCGAACTTGTTTGCGATCTTTCCGGGGCCGATGATACCCCACCTATAATTTTTCATGGGCACAAAATACGGAATTACCGGGGTTTGTATCTTTACAGGATGGAAGCACAATCGCGAGCATTTATATTCGACCTTAATGGAACGATGATCGATGACATGGAGTATCATCTGACGGCCTGGCACAATATCCTCAACGAAGATCTGCAGGCGGGGCTCAGCCGGGAAGAGGTCCGGAGCCATATGTATGGAAAGAATGAGGAGTTATTGGACAGGATCTTCGGCAAGGGGCATTTTACCCAGGAGCAGGTGCTGGAGATCTCCAAAGTAAAGGAAAACAGTTATCAGCAGGCTTTCCGGCCTTATTTGCAGCTGATAGCCGGACTTCCGGCCTTTTTGAAAAAGGCGGACGAGCATCATATCAAAATGGCTATTGGCTCGGCGGCCATTCCTTTCAATATCGATTTTATACTGGATAATCTATCGATCCGTCATTATTTTCAGGCCATTGTCAGTGCGGATGATGTGACGATCAGCAAGCCGCACCCCGAAACTTTTCTAAAAGCGGCACAGCTGCTGGGAACGGCTGCACCCGGCTGTCTTGTTTTTGAGGATGCCCCGAAGGGAGTTGAGGCGGCGTTAAATGCGGGGATGCGGTGTGTGGTATTGACGACCATGCATGACAAGGAAGAGTTCAGGGATTACCCCAATATCGTCCATTTTGTCGAGGACTATACGGATGTGTCATTGGAGGAATTGTTTTCATGATATCAGGCAGATATACGACCTATCTATTCAGCTTGCTTTTATTGAGCGGGAGCTCAGCTTGTAAGAGGACCGTACAGGTGCGTCTCGATGATGCTCCGCCGCAGGTCGTTATCGAGGGGGAGATCACCAACCAGCCCGGGCCTTACCAGGTGAAGATCACCCGGACTGTAAGTTTTTCGGATCCCAATACCTTCCCTCCTGTCACAGGTGCTACCGTGGAGATCATGGACAGCACGAACGGGAATTCGTATGTATTGAGCGAGTCGTCGCCGGGTGTTTATACCTCCAATGATTTTGCGGGAATACCTGCTCATACCTACCGGCTGAGGGTGCAGGCGGATGGACTGCAATATGCAGCGAGCTCGACCATGCCGGCAACGGTGCCGCTGGATTCCGTTTCGTTTGCGGTGAACACCAACTTCAATGGTAAGAAGGAGCTAAATGCGGTGGTAAATTTCCAGGACCCTCCGGGGAAAGTGAATTATTATCAATTCATCGAACATCTCAATGGAAGGCTTATACCAAACATCTTTGTTTTTGAGGACAGGCTGTCGGATGGAAGGCATATCGAGCAGCCGTTGTTCAATGACAGCAGCTATCTGCAGAAAGGTGATACGCTGCAGTTAAGGATGTATTGCATAGATAAGAATATCTACAATTATTTCTTCAGCCTGTTGCAGGTGACGGCGAACAATGGCTTTCAGCCGGCATCTCCGGACAACCCGGTCACCAATATCACGGGGGGAGCCGTGGGTTATTTCAGCGCACATACCGTCAACAAAGAAAAATTGCTGGTGTATTGATTTCCGCCTTCGGGCTATCATTGAATTTACCCCTCGGCGGAAATCCGCTAATGATGGGCCTTCGGCCAACGGACCTGTGGTCCGTTTTTGATTTCCGCCTTCGGGTTATCATTGAATTTATCTCTCGGCGGAAATCCGCTATGGCTGATAGCTTTTGATCTTGTTGTAAAGGGTCTTGCGATCGATCTTCAGGATCTCGGCAGCTCTTGATTTATTGTAGTTCACCTGTTTGAGCACATTCATGATCGTGTCATACTCTGCCTGTGCAGCTGCATTTTTAAGGTCCGTTTCCTTATGCGCTACAGGGTGGTGCTGAATGACGGCATGAGACTCTCCCGCGACGGGCGTAAAAGCATTGCTATCCACGATCTCGGGGGGCAGGACCCGGGAATCGATAAACCCACTGGCAGTCAATAAGGCTGCGCGGCGGATGACATTGCGGAATTCGCGCAGGTTGCCCGGCCAGGAATAATTCATGAATATCTGCATTACTTCGGGAGCGAACCCTTCCACTTCTTTATTCAGCTCTTTATTGGCTTTTGCCAGAAAGAATTCTGCGAACGGGGCGATATCCTCCTTGCGATAGCGGAGGGCAGGCAATATGATGGAGAATTCGTTAAAGCGATGGAAAAGGTCTTCCCTGAATTTTCCTTTCCGGTAAGATTCCTGGAGGTTCTCATTGGAGGCGACGATGATCCGGACGTCTACGTCCATTTCCTTTACGCCACCTACCCGTTTGAACTTCCTTTCCTGGATGACCCGGAGCAGGGCGGCCTGGATCTCAACGGAGAGGTTGCCCACTTCGTCCAGGAACAGGGTGCCGCCGTTGGCCAACTCAAAATGACCTTCCTTATCGGCGAGGGCTCCTGTGAAGGCGCCTTTTACGTGTCCAAACAACTCGCTGCCTGCCAGCTCTTTAGAGAGGGTGCCACAGTCCATGGCGACAAAGGGTTTGTCTTTGCGGGCGCTGAACTGGTGAATGGTGCGGGCGATGACCTCTTTCCCTGTACCGCTTTCTCCGTATAGAATGATGCTGTAGTTAGTAGGAGCGACCAGTTCGATCTGTCTGTAAAGTTCTTTTGTAGTGGGAGCCTGTCCTACGAGATACTCGTCATCGGCCAATGATTTCTTTTTGGGAGAAGAAGCCTGTGTGGCTGTCGCCGGCCTGGGAGATTCGGTAGTGTTGCCGGAGGACTGCTGCTGCAAGGCCCTGCTGATGACATTCAATACTTCTTCCGGGATCAGCGGTTTGGTGATGTAGTCGAATGCTCCGGCCTTTATTACATCTACTGCTGTCTTGATATCGGAGTAACCTGTGATAATGATGACAATGGCATAAGGGTCTATCTGTTTGATCTCTTTCAATACATCCCGTCCTTCTTTATCTCCTAATCTAAAATCGCATAGTACAACGTCGAACTTCGATTCTTTAAACTTGGCAATACCTTTATTACCACTGTGAGCTGCTTCTGTTTCAAATCCTTTCTTTCCTAAAAAACGGCCTAATAGGTTACACATATCCATATCGTCATCAATGATCAGAATTCTCTTCATAATCGATAATTTCTTTATTTAAAATTACTGGAAAAAGTACGAATATGTCCGAAAAAAGGGGACTATCAATATATAATATACACACTTCATACCGAACATCAAGCCAAATTTAAAACTCCTGTTAAACCGCAGATTAGGGGTAAAGTGTGGAAAATTTTCCCCAATTTGGGAGGGGGAGGAGGGAATAATTTTCTTTCTATTAACGAATGGATAACGGAGATTACCTTTTGTTTCCCCTGGTTGATGTTGTCACTTCTATATGGCAATAAAATTGTAATATAACCGTAAAGAAAATTAGTGTGCTTCCGAGACCACGGTCTGTAGGCCACCAAATTCGAGGTAAGTGGAAAGTAATTACTATGGCAGACAATTCCAAGGTTTTAATTGTTGACGATGAACTGGATATTTGTTATTTGCTCAGCGGAATGTTAAAACAACGGAGTTTCCGGGCCGCTTTTGTGAATTCCCTATCCGACGCCGTAACGGCACTTCAGGCGGACCCTCCTTCCCTGTTGTTCCTGGACAATCATTTGCCGGATGGATTTGGGCTTGATTTTATTCCTTATGTAAAGAAGAACTACCCGGAGATCAAGGTGGTGATGATCACGGCCCATGATGGAGCGTCGGAGAGAAAAACGGCTTATAGTGGCGGAGTGGATATGTTTATTGCCAAGCCGTTGAACCGGAAGATGATATTTGACGCCATCGATAAGCTGCATCATCCGGATCCTGCGGAAAAGATAAAAGTTACTTTATAAGAAGTGCTGGTTGATAAAGAGAAAAAACCGCATACAGCGGTTTTTTCTCTTTCAGGCAAAATCCAGGGTAATGGTGAAGGTCGTGCCTTTATCTATTTCACTTTCCAATGTAATATGACCGTTGTGGTTTAAGATGATGTTCTGGGTATTCGTCAGTCCCAGCCCCGTGCTTTTGTTTTTGTTGGTATAATAGGGTTCGAAGATCTTGGATTGGGCTTCGGGGTCGATGCCGCGACCGTTGTCAGTGATGGTGACAACGCATTTATCATTTTTAGTGGCCGTCCGTAGCTGGAGTATCCCTGATCCGGGTTCCATTGCTTCGATGGCGTTGACGATGATATTGAGAAAGGCGATCTTGATGCGTTCGATATCCACGGAGATGTCACAGATGTCATCGGAATAATTTCTTACTACGGTGATATTGCTCAGCAGGATCCTGTCCCGGGCCAGTTCCAGCGTCTCATCCAGCAATTGGTTGATAGATATTTTTCTATACACCAGGTCCGTGAATTTGGTGGAGTTGAGCAGGTCGGTTATCAACTGATTGATGCGGATGCTGTTGCGGTTGATCATTTCCAGCATCATACCATAGCTTTCCGTGAGATTGCCATTGAGCTCGCTTTTCAGCTGGTCGACGGCCAGGTTGATATTCGTAAGAGGGTTGCGTACTTCGTGTGCGATGGTGCGGGCGATGCGCCCGGTGGAAGCAAACTTTTCTATGCTGCGCATCTGTATCAGCGCTTTGTTGGCGCTGTCCAGCTCAACGATCTGCTGTTTCAGCTGGTCCTGGTATCCCGATACCTTTTCGTCGGCGATGCGACGGGCTTTATTTTCCCGGGTGTAGGTGAAGAAACCATATGCCGCCATTGCTATCGCCAGCGCCAGCGAGAGGATGATAACGGCATTCAGGATATGATAACGGGCATCCATATCAGACAGTCTCCCTTTTAACCTGGATTGCTCCGCGCTTTGCATGTCTTTTATGGTGGTGCGGATATGGTCCATGACCTCTTCCCGGAAGAAGCTTCTCGATCTCAGCCCGTCGGTGATCTGATGTTGGCTCTGTTCGAAATCGCTGATGTTGGCGGCTATGAGCTGGTAGTTCTTATCCATCAGCGTCTTTAATGTAAGCAGGTCCTGCCAGATGATACTGTCATTCAGGGTTTCTGTCTGCAGGGCGCTGAACAGGGAGTCGGCGACATGTCTGCTTTGTTCATATGGCTGCAGGAAATGGCTGTCCTTAAACAACAAGTACCCCCGTGCGCTTGCTTCCACATCTTTCAGAGAGGAGAACAGACCTTCCATATGGATGATGGTCTTGTTGCTCCGGTCAACCAGCCTGGCCTGTTTTAGCAGCTCCGAGTTGGCATAAAGGGTCAACAGGTAGGATATCAACAGCAGGAAAAATGCCGTTCCATAGCCGACACGGATATGCAGATCAACCGCGAATTTTTTTATAACCTTACTCATATCATCTGTCTCCCAATAAAATTCGCCACGCTTCAGCTGCCGGCAGCCACCCAGACGGATACGGATCCTGGATTTACGTGGAATTCACCTTTCCCTTCGCCATCGATGGTGACTTCCCCGGGATATTTACCCAACCAGTCCGTAAATTTTTTGCCAGCATGGACTTTGCCGACTTCCATTGTCTTGAAGCCTTCGTCTCCATTGCTCAGCAATACGGCACAGCCTGAAGCGGGATGGTCTGCGTCTCCTTCCCGGGTCCAGCCGATACAGTTGGCGTGGTCGAAATAATCGCGTTGCGGGCCATAGGCGAATCGCTTTCTGGCCATTAATAATTTGTCAATGTTCTCGCAGGCAGGAAGAAAGATCTCGTAATCCTGTCCATCATGCCCCTTGTCCATATAAGTGGCGCTGTACATGTCCGTATAAAAGACACAGGGATAACCTTTTTCCCTCAACAGTATCAGCGCATAGGCCAGGGGTTTGAACCATTGTTCGACCGGCGCTTCCAGGGCTTGCAGGGGTTGGGTGTCGTGATTGCCTACCACCGTGACGGACAATTCGGGTTTGGCTGCTACCAGCGTTTCGTTGAAGATGGCGGTCAGGTCGAAATCCTTACCTTGCTGAGATGCTGCCCGGAAATTATGGTGCAGGCTGGCATCGAAGAGGGACATCCTGCCTTGCGTGGCATCGATGTATCTCAGCAGCAAGGGGAGGTTGCCTGGCGCCCAGTATTCTCCCACAGCGAAGAACTCCTTGCCCGTGATCTTCCGCATATGATCCAGCCATTCGTTCTCAAAGGCTGGAGAAATATGTTTTACCGCATCCAGCCGGACGCCGTCGAAGCCCGTCTCTTTCCAGTACCATTCCCCCCAGCGTTTCAGTTCTTCCCGTACGGCAGGATTGCGGAATTCGATGTCGTCATACATCAGGTAGTCATAATTGCCTTTTTCATCGTCTACCACTTCTTCCCATCCTTCTCCGTAATCGTTGAGAATGCTGTAAATGGCTGTTTCCTTTGTCTTATTGTCGAAATCCACTCCTGTGAAACAATGATAGTCCCATATAAAAGGAGAATATTTACCTTTTCTGCCGGGGAAAGTGAACTTTGTAAAAGCTTCTATATCGAAAGGTTCGCTGATAAATTTATTCCTGTCCTCCGGGTCGACCTTGCGAACCTTTATCAGCTCGGGTTCATCCGCGCCGGCCTTATGATTCAATACGATGTCTACATACACCTGTATGCCGGCCTTGTGCAGCGCCTCGATCGCATCACAATATTCCTTACGCGTGCCGTACTTGGTACGGACCGAATTTTTCTGATCGAACTCTCCCAGGTCATAAATATCATATACATCGTATCCAATGGAATAAATGCCATTGGTGCCTTTGAAGGCCGGGGGGAGCCATACGGCGGTAACACCTAGTTCCGCGAGTCTGGGTGCTTCTTCTTTTACTCTTTTCCATAAGCTGCCGTCATTGGGATAATACCAATGAAAGAACTGAAACATCGTTCCGTTTTGCATATTAACAGGTTGGGGCTTTATACTAAATACTAAGTTTAATCCAGATATCTTCTCAATTTCCAGGCATTGGTCTCATGATCCTCCATCAAATTGGTGAGGAAGTCGGCGGTGCCGGCATCCTTGAATTCATCCTGGCATTTTTCCACGTCTTTTCTCAGGGAGACGACAATGGACTCATGGTCTGCCAGTAACTCTCTTATCATTTCCTTGCGGGATGGGTATTCACCGGGAGCTTCCTTTAAATGTGTCAGATCGAGAAATTCCTTCATGGTGCCGATGGTCGGTTCTCCCAGCTTGTTGATCCTTTCTGCGATCTCATCGATGGCCTCTTCCAGCTCATTGTATTGCTTCTCGAACAGGAGATGCAGTTCCATAAAGCTTTCTCCTTTTACATTCCAGTGAAACTTGCGGGTCTTTGTATATAAGACTACGGCATCGGCCAGTACGACGGACAACAGCGAAGCGACGTTCTTCAGATGTTTGGCTGAGATCCCAATTTGAGGTTGCATACTTCTTTTTACAGGATGTAATAACCAGAATAGTACCATTTCCTGCAATGGCGAATTGGCTTGTTTTCCTGTAGGACCGGCAGGTATATGCATGAGATATACCCCACAGTGTAGAAAATATTTCTCATGAAAGCGTTGTTCGGGGTAGTATTGCCGGGAAACAAGGCGTTAAAAATCTGGCAGGGATTTTTAGTGATAGGTATTGGGACTTCCTCCATGATTTTGTAAACTTTAAAAATCAAGCATATGAGCACTTCAAAAGTTTTATTGGGATTTGTTGTAGGCGCAGCGGTGGGCGGCGCATTAGGTATACTCCTGGCCCCGGACAAGGGTTCGGAAACAAGGAGAAAGATCATGGAAAAAGGATCTGACATCGGTGATCAGATAGCAGACCTTGGCGATACCATCAAGGATAAATTCAATGACATGGTAGATGGTGTGAAAGAGAATTTTAACAAGCAGAAAAGCAGCACTATGTAATCCCGGTAAACATGGAAGATCAACGGTACGATATAGACGCATTGTTGTCTGATGCAGGCGATTACCTGGAGACCAGGACTAATCTATGGAAATTGAAAGGCGTCGAAAGCCTGGCTGATGTATCGGGGGAACTGGCCACCGGACTCGGGATGATCGGCATTTTCACCTTTATAGTGATACTTTTCAGCATAGGTTTTGCCTTATTGATCGGAGACTGGCTGGGAAAAAGCTATTATGGGTTTTTTATCGTCGGAGGCGCTTATTTTATTTTTGGCCTGATCTGTTTTATACGTCGCGGACGATGGTTAAAAGAGCCGTTTAGCAATCTGCTGATCAGAAAGATCTTAAAATAGTAGCCATGCGAAGGATCAGGACGATAGAAGAACTACGGGAAGCTATACGCGACCTGGAGCATCAGAATTATGTTAATGAGCAGCACATGCGCCAACGGGTGGCGGAGATTGCCGACAGGCTCAAGCCGATCAACCTGGTGAAAGGCCTCTTTTCCAATTTATGGGGGCATTCAGAGGTAAAGACCAATCTATTTCGCATGGCAGCGGGTATGGTCACCAGTTTTTTGGTAAAGAAATTCCTTAAGAAAAGGATTGCGAAATAGGTTCGGTTCTTTATCGATTCAACAGATTTATCAGTTTGCGTAAGAGGGAGATCCTCAACTCGTCGGTTTCCGGCTCGAGAATAGGCGTGTAATGAGCGGGATCGATGGGTAACGTATTTTGCAAATGCAGGATCCTGTCTTCATAGCCTTCCCGTTTCAGGTAGGTGAATACGTGCAGCAATATAATCTTATAGACGAGGGCTGGCGGCCGGGCGTCTGTGAAAAGCTCATGATTGGTCTTCCACAGATCGATAAAAACATTTATCGTCAGGGTTTCTATCTCCTTCTTATCTGTCAGGCCGGTCAACTTAGCGATGGCTGAGAAAATGGAAGGGCAATAAAGATCAACGAAATGTTCAAACGTATTTAGCTTGTCGAGTTCAGTGCCGCTCATGAGGTACGATTTTATGCTTTAGTACGTGCCGGACAACCGGACGTAACCGGAGGACCAGCTTTTTTTTTTGGCCCTAAGGGAAAGTGTTTATATTTGATTATCAATATCGTATTGATGAGCCTCCTGACTACGTGGAAGTATGCTTTATGCCTATTGTGTTTCCTGATCATCACCGGGGTGCCTGTACCGGCCCAATTCCCTGTCTCCGGATCCCCCCATCAGCGTCTTGCCGGGGCATTGGCACGATGGCAAGCGGGATATTTGTCCGATACGGCTTATTTACGTGCAGTAGACTCCATCGCTCCCCAACTGCTGAACGACGACAGCCTGGGCCAGGAACTGGCGATTTACCGGCAAATTGCTTTTAGTAAGAAGGACCTGGGTAAGTACCGAATGTGGTATTACCGCTATATGGCTATCTATTCCCTCAACAAGAACAAATCCGGCAGCGCTATTTACTATTCCGAAAGGAACAATGAGGAAGCTGTACGGATAGGTGTATTCGAAAAGGAGGGAATACCGCACAGCGATATGTTTGCAATGGCTGTGTACCTGCAGAACAACGATTATCCGAGGGTCATTTCGAAGTATAATACTTTACAACCACAGATAGAAAAGCTTTCTGCGGCTATCCCTTCCGGAAAGATCAGCGGCGAGCAGACTTTTGTCGCACTGGGTATCCTCAGCAACGGGGTGATAGCTTATCTCAGGACGGGGGATACGACCCACGCAAATGAAGGTATTGCGCTTTATCAGCGGATGCTGGAGCATATCAACAGTCAGCCTGAAAAGTACAAGCATTATCTGACGCACTATCATTACGAATATTATACGATACGTTATGAACAGGCGCGTCGCCGCGGGCAATCCGACAGCGCGGATAAATATCTGCATATGTCCATTGGGGAAGTACAATCTTCCGATTATATAAAGCATCTGCAGGCATCTGCCGAGGCCAATACCTATTCAGATGCGCTTGGGTTCTACTCTGATCAGGGAAAGCGGGACAGTGTCCGGCATTTTCTGCACTTGCTGCGGAGCATACCGGACAGCCTTATTCATTTTGCCGGTCTGGAACAATTCGATCTACTGGAAGGTGAAAGTAAGCTGCTGGCAGCCGAAGGCAAGTACCAGGATGCTTATCTTGCCCTCCGAAAGCTTTATCAGGTAAAAGATTCCGCTTTTCATGCCGTCAGTGCGGACAAGGACAATAATCTCTATGCCCTGGCAGAGGCGGAGAATACGCGTAATGAACTTATCCGGAGTGAGACAAAACAGCGGCAGGCGGAAAAGCTCAGCTTTTTACTGATCTTCCTGTTTACATTGCTGACCTTTGGGGGAATTGGAGGGTTCTTTATTTACAGGAGCAGCCAGCGGCAGCGTATGCTCAACCTGCGGCTCGGCCTGGCCCGGAATTTCCATGATGAGATAGGGCCGATGCTGCTATATGCCAATACCCTGGCAAAGAAAGAGCTGGAGAGCAATAACTCCCTCCGGCTGGAAGAGCTGAAGAGCCAGATCATGTATGTCATGGAGGCAGTGAGAGGGATCTCTCATGATCTCAAATCGAATGAGCTGAGCACCGTGCATACTTTCTACAAGGATATAACCGAGGCACTGGAAAAGATCCGGACCTCCACGGGTATAGACTTTACCATCCGGATGAGTGCCGGTAACCGGATATTGAGCCATCTGCAAAACACCCATCTTCGAAAGATCATCGACGAGCTGGTGAGTAATTCCATCAAACATGGCGTATGCAGTATGATCACATTGCATATAAAGACAACGGACCAGCGTCTTCTTCTTCATTATTTGGATAATGGGAAGGGGATGGCACCCGACAAGCCGGCCGACGGTATCGGGATGCAGAATATGAAGGAGCGGACGAATCTGCTGAATGGCGAGTTCCAGGTCCATAATACCTATCCGGATGGTTATTCCATCGACATATCCATTCCATTGTTATGAATGAAGCTGTATCGTTATATGATTCGCTGCTGGTAATAGATGACCATAAAATGGTGGTGATCAGCCTGAGGTTATTGATAGGTCAACTGTTCAGGGAATTTCTTCATACGAAGGATGGAGCGGCGGGCATAGCGCTGGCTATGGAACGCCAGCCACAACTGGTGATCGTGGACAGTCAGCTGCCGGACCTGCCGGGCGATGCGGTGGTCAGGCAGATCAAAAGTCATTGTCCGCAGACCCGGATCCTTGGCTATTCCTTCAGTACAAGTGGCGCTTCCATCCTTAAAATGTATGAGGCGGGGGTCAATGGATATGTCGATAAAAGCGAACCCGACACAGAGTTGAGCAATGCTGTGCAGCACCTGATGGAGGGGAAGGATTATTTCAGCAAAGAAGCCCGGGAGCAAATACATTAAATATTCTGGTTATCCAATTAGTACTATGTCCTGCTTTTAGTGTTTTTAAAGATAGTTTTCTCATGTGAATCTCACTATGCCGGCGGGTTGATCTCAACCTGCCTTTTGTTTGATTCATTGTGGTCCGCGTATGAAAAATAACTTTGAAGCGTAACAGTCCTATGGCCCGATTTTTGTGGCAATTTGTCACAATTAGGCTAATTCCGGCAGTCGGGATGAACCGGCGGTGTTGAAGGATGAACACCGGTAAAGACTAGCCGTAAAGATATTCTCCTGTGATCAACCCCTGATAACGTCCTTTTCGAATGGATTAGCGGATTGGTAGGAATACTCCACCATTTTAAGGTAATGTGCGGCTGCTGACCCCCGTTACATTACTTTTTTTTATTATAGCCTATATTAAAAGACTTCTCCCAGATTGACGAAGAATCCACCGGAGCCGTGTGTGCCCCATCCATAATCTATGCATAGGTTGGTGCGCGAGAATTTATTCAGGCTGATGCGTATGCCGGCTCCGCCGCCGGGCGTCACATATTCAAAACGTCCTGATCCCATTTCGGACATGGATCCCGCGTTGCCGAAGACCACTCCACCCAGCAGGCCGTTGGATAAGATGCGGAATCTGTATTCTGTCTCCAGGTACAGCATATTCCTGCTGCGATATCGTCCCTGGATGTATCCTCTGCCTGTATTGCTGTAGGCGTCCCAACCTGTGGAGGGCAGCAACAGGTAAGGCGGGTTGCCACCGCCTGTGGTGAGCCAGTTATAGCTCCATAATGCCAGGACATTGTGTGTGCTGCCTGGCCAGCGGATATATTTACGGAGGTCGAGTATCAGGGATTGCCAGTTGGCGTCGCTGCCCAGGATGGTAAAATTCGGCCGGTAGCTGACGCTGGCGTAGCTACCTCCGTCAGGGTTGATCTGGTTACGGCGGGAGTCGAATAAAAAATGGAGTGAAACGCCGGAGGCAAGTTCGGTTTTGTGAAATCCATAGCGTTGAAAATCAGTTGCTTTCCCTGCGGGAGGGTCAATTTCTTCGATGTCCCACAAATAATCCAGATCGTAGCCAAGTCCCAGGTACAGATCGCTGGTGATCTTTCTGAGAATGGCCTGGTGGAGGCGCAGATAGGCGTAATCGATGTTATAACCGCTGTCGGGTGAGGTGTTCCCCCCCAATCCATAGGTGAGCGAAGGGTATTTGAGATAGCGCCAGTCGGTGACGATATTGTATTTATTATCCTTTGTCCAGATGTCCATTTGGATGGGGAAGATGATCTGGCGATATTGGGAGTAGGTGATGCTGGTGAGGATGCTGGAGATATTGGCCTGGCGCTGGTCGCTGCTGTAAAAGGCAAAGTTGGAGCTGATCACGCCTGCAAAACCTGTTTGAAGGGTATATCCTACTACGGGCAGGGCGGTGATGTGGAGCTTTCCCGTCTTTTGAAGGCCGGTATCCTGCCGGTTGGTATGGGCGCCTTTTAACAGGCTGCGGCCTACGTCTACCAGGTCCAGCTGATCGTGCTCCTGTACGCGGTTCGGTAGGTGGCGGTCCGGCAGGGGAGGGGCTTTTTGCTGTGATGCGTCCTGGGGCCTCACCACCAGGGCAGAAGAAATAAAGAGAAAGGAGAGGGAAAGTATTTTTATCCGGTTGGTCAAATGGAATTTATTCCGCGACAAGATTACGTCAATTTTCAGGACCTGGTTGTTAACTATTATGAAATATCGGTTAATCAGGGGTGTTTGACGGCGTTTCTATGTATTCGTTTAATTTATGCAGTTCGAGAATGGTAGTTTTTCCGTCGTCGCTTTCCCGGTACATGGGTATGAATTTGCCGTTGAAGCGTATCTCGTGGTAGGTGTATGAAGTACGCTGCAGTACCTGGTTGGAGTAGACGTCGTCGAATCCTCTTATCAGCACATACAGCTCTACGTCGGAAGCCTTCATATCTTCCCAGGTGAAGCCACGGAGGGGGCTTCTTTCGTCGAGGGGGTGGACTACCGTCCAGTTCATGGACAGGTTTTCCACTTTATTCCGTTCAAGGGCCAGTTCGTAGTACCGGTATTCGGCACGTCCATCCGTCTGTATCTGTAAACCTATGTTCACCCGGATCTCTACATCGGTCAAAGTATGTTTATCCTTATAGGAAGCAAAGCGGAACATGAGGGCCTGACCGTCCTTAAAAGGGCTGATAAGGGCAATGTCGCTGAATACAAGGTAGGCCCTGGGGCGGGAAAAACGTCCGTACATGAGGCCGGTGGCCAGGGCAAAGGACAGGAAGCCTGTCATAGCTTCGATGGAAGCGATAAAATTGGCTGCATCGCCTACGGGATTGACCCTGCCGTATCCCACCGTTGTAAAAGTCTCCGTGCTGAAGAAATAGGCTTCCTTGAACCTGGCCCAGGAGGTAGTGCCGATCACCCCCTGGAACTGATCCAGGCCGATGGCAAAGTAGATGAGGGCGAACAGGAAGTTGATGACCAGGTAGAAGAGTATGAGGACAGCGATGAACTTCCATCTCGGAAGGGTCAGCATATGATGAAAGATGCTGTATCTTTCCATGAAGGGCATGCCATCCTTACGGATGTTGAAGGTGCCGTCCCGGTTGATAAAGCGTCCGCCATAATTGCTTGCATTGGTACCGAAGCCCGTATCATTATTGGTCTTTATGTACGGGTCGATCTTTTTCGTCGTGGCCATGGTCGCTGGATAGATTTAGGGACGCAAATTACGAATTGTGTTCCGGGTCTGCCAAGGCTTCATATAATACTTCCACCGGATGCAGGGCCTTTCTTCCTGTACCGTCCTTGATCTGGTGGCGGCAGCTGGTGCCGGGGGCGGCGATGATCACTTCTTCCGGCTGGCGTCGGACCGTGGGCAGCAGCACCAGCTCTCCTATCTTTTGGGAGATGTCATAGTGCTCTTTTTCATAGCCGAAGGAGCCGGCCATGCCGCAACAGCCTGAAGGGATGACCTTTACCGAATAGTTTTCCGGCAGGGACAGCAGTTTTACAGAACCTGCCACGCTGGACAGGGCTTTTTGCTGGCAGTGGCCGTGCAGCTGGATCTGCCGGGTGTTGCGGGTGAATTGTGTTTTTTGGATATTGCCTTTATCGATCTCCCGGGCCAGGAAGTCATCTATCAAAAAAGTATTGGCCGCCAGCTTTTGCGCCTGGTCCAGCCATTCATCGTCTGCCAGGTCAGGATATTCATCCCTGAAGGTGAGAATAGCGGAGGGTTCGATACCGATGAGCGGGGTTGTTTCTGTTATCAGGTGGCTCAGCTGCTGTACGTTGGATGCCGCGATCTTTTTTGCCTGCCGGATCAACCCTTTTGACAGCCAGGCCCTGCCGCTTTCTCCGTGTTCGGGGATGATCACCTCATAACCGAGCTGTTCCAAGAGAAGGATGGCTTTTATGCCTATTTCGGTGTCGTTGTAGTTGGTGAATTCGTCGCAGAAAAGGTATACGCGTCCTTTGGCAGGCGTAACGGAAGGTTTATGCCTGCGATGCCAGCTGCGCAGGGTGGTGGAGTGCAGCAGGGGCATGCTTCTGTCCAGGGCAAAACCGGAGATCTTTTTGATCCATCGTCCTGTCAGGCGGCCCTTTACTATTTTATTGTACAGGCCCGGCATCAGTGAGCCCAGCCGGGCGGAAGCGGCAAAATTCGCGATCAGCCGGCTGCGGAAGGGTACGCCATTGGCGTCATAGTAGTGCTGCAGGAACTCCGCTTTCAGCTTGGCCATATCCACATTCGAAGGACATTCCGACTTACAGCCTTTACAGCTGAGACAGAGATCCATCACTTCATAGATCTCCTTGTGGTCATAGCGGTTGGGTTTATCGCTATGGGTAAGGAATTCGCGCAGGATATTGGCGCGGGCCCTCGTGGTATCTTTTTCGTTACGGGTGGCCATGAAGGAAGGGCACATGGTGCCACCGGACAAATGGGTCTTGCGGCAATCGCCGGATCCGTTGCATTGTTCCGCATGCTGCAGGATATTCTGGCGGTGGAAGCGGAAAAGGGTAGGGAAGGCAGGTGTCTGCTGTCCCGGCTCATACCGGAGCATGGAATTCATGGATGGCGTATCCACGATCTTGCCCGGATTGAAAATGCCTTCCGGGTCCCAGCTTTTTTTGATGAGACGCATCAATTCATAGTTGCGGGCGCCTACCATCCGGGGAATGAACTCTCCTCTCAGCCTGCCGTCTCCGTGCTCGCCGCTGAGCGAGCCCCTGTATTTTTTTACCAGTGTAGCGATCTCTTCGGCGATGGTGCGGAACAGCTGATTGCCTTCGGCTGTCTTTAAATTGATAATGGGGCGCAGGTGAATCTCTCCGCTGCCGGCATGGGCATAGTGTACGGAATACAGATCGTGTTTTTTCAGGATCTCGTTGAACTCACGGATATAGGCAGGCAGGTCCTGTACGTCCACGGCTGTGTCCTCGATGACCGGCACGGCCTTGCCGTCACCCGGCAGATTGCTTAACAAGCCCAGCCCTGCTTTACGAAGCGTCCATATTTTTTTTGTGTCGTCGCCGAATAGCAGGGGGAAGTGATAGCCCAGTCCTGCCGCGCGCATGTCGGCTTCTACTTTTGCGGCAATTTCTTTTATTTCTTCCCGGGTGTTCTTCGAGAATTCCACCACGAGGATGGCGCCGGGGTCGCCTTGTACAAAGAAGCGGTTCTTACGTTGTTCGATGTTGTCCTTTGTACATTCCAATATGTAATGATCTATCAGTTCGCTGGCGCTGGGGCCGTATTGGAGCGCGATGAGGTTGGCCCTCAGGGATTCGTCGATGGTATTGAAATGAACGCAGAGCAAGCCGGATTCCCGGGGAGGCAGGGGGGAGCAATTCAATTTGATCTCTGTGATAAAGGCCAGGGTGCCTTCGCTGCCCGCCAGCAAGGTGCAGAAATTAAAGTCCGGCATGCCGGCGGTGAAAGGGGCGGTATCCAGCATCAGGTCGAGTGCATAACCCGTGTTCCTTCTTTCGATGGTGGCTTTGGGGAACTCCTTGCGTATCTCCACCTGGTTGTCGTAGTTGCCCAGTATGCCCCGTACTGTCCGGTAAATACTGCCTTCCAGGCCGGGTGTTTCACATTTGGTATGGAATTCATCCGGGGAGAGGGAATGGAATACGGCTTCGGTGCCGTCGCTGAGCAATGCTTTTACTTCCAGCAGGTGCTCGCGGGTGCTGCGATAGACCACGGAATTGGAGCCGCAGGAATTATTGCCTACCATCCCGCCGATCATGGCGCGGTTGGCAGTGGATGTTTCGGGACCGAACAGCAGACCATGGGGGCGCAGGAATAAGTTCAGCTCGTCCCTGACGACGCCGGGCTGTACCCGTACCCATCTTTCTTCCTTGTTGAGCTCCAGTATGCCAGTGAAATACTTCGAGACATCTACTACGATGCCTTTTCCTACTACCTGTCCTGCCAGGGAAGTGCCGGCGGTGCGGGGGATGAGGGATATATTTTCAGCATGGGCGTAAGCGATCAGCTTTTTCAGATCTTCTATCGTCCTGGGGACGGCGACGGCCAGCGGCATTTCACGATAGGCGGAAGCGTCGGTGGCGTATAAGGTCCGCATCGTGGTGTCATAATAAAATTCTCCTTCCAGTTGCCGGGAAAGCTGCAGCAGTGTTTCGCTCATGGGCGCAAAGTTACGGACTAATGGTTTTTCCCAGTTCCAAAAATGCACTTTTCGCCTTATCTTGGCTGCGAATCACTTTACCCTATGAAGCGTAATATATACCTTAACCTCTTGATACCCTTTTTGTTGGGTGTAACTCAACCTCATACGGGCCTGGCCCAGTGCAATACTGCCTGTCCGATGGGCTCCATTACCACGCTGCCGGCCAGCGGCACGATCCCGGCGGGGACAACCTACTGTATCTCCGGCAATGTCAATAACAGCTCCACGGACTATATCATTAACGGCGCTTTGATCGTGCAATCGGGGTCTTTACAGGTAGGTAAGGTCACCCTCAACAAGACGGGGTCTATTCTTGTGAACGGGAGTGCTAAATTGTCCACCAATAATTTCACGGGGGAGAGTACGGCCCCGGCTTCCAGTATACCGAATGTCACCGTCTGCACCGGTGGGTATCTCAGCATTTCCGGGTCATTCAATCAGTGGGAGACCAATTTTGTGCTGAATGACTATGCCATACTTCTGGTGACGGGCTCATGGACCTCCAGCGCAACGGACATTTATGCAAAGATCGGCATGGGTGCGCTGGTGGAGATCTGCGGCACGCTGAATCTCAATACCAATGGATTTTTTGTTGAGACAAGCAGCAGCCCTTCCTATCTGGTGACGGGAGGTGGTGTTTCCGAAAGCGTTGTCAATGGATTTATCTCTACCAGGCAGAACAGCAGTCTGCTGAAATGGACGACCCTGGCTCCCACGGCCTTTGTGTCGCATCCGGCTGCCAATACCTGTTATATATGTGGTAATAACAGCATGGCCCCTCCGGGTACGACGCCGGGGGTTTGCGGGGCGGTGGCCAACAATTATATATTGACTGTATTGTATCTGTCCCCTGTTCATGCGTCGCCGGTGCGTGTTCCGCCGGCTGTAGATTTGCCTGTGACGGCTGTTTTGGTTTATCCTGATCCTGCCTGGGATAAGGTATACCTGTCGCTGCCTGAGCCCGGTAAGTATGATCATCTGTCTTTATGGGATGTCACTGGCCGGCTGTTGAAAGAAGAAATACTGTCCAGGCCTGGCGGTGATGCTGCAACGGTCGGGTTCGATCTGCCTTCCGGGCTGCCTTCCGGGGTTTATCTGCTGCGTATCACAGGCCGGCAGGCGTCACCATTGGCAGTACGCATTATCCATCGGGCAAACTAACGATTTAGCCTGTAGTTCATCACTCTTATCCAGGGTAGCTGACGGCTTCTGCCGAATAATCTGTTTGGCAGGGAGCGGGGATTGAACAGGAACCGGTATTGAAAGATACGCAGGTCGCGGGGACGGATGGGGCTGTCCAGGATATGTATCTCTCCTTTTTCCTTTAGCCGGAGCAGGGAGGCGGCGAGGATCTCGTTGAGGGAAGGGAAGTATTGGATAGAGGCGGAAAAGACGATGATATCAAAGGTAAGCCCGGTCATGATATCCGAATAGAAATCTCCACACATGAATTTCAGGTTGTTTTGCTGACGAAAGACTCTTGCTGCCTGGCGCAGGACGTGGAGGTCGCGGTCCAGACCCAGGACCCGGTATCCCGGTAGGGAAGACAATTGAAAAGACAGCCATCCATTACCGCAACCTACCTCCAGGATGCTCAACGTCTTATTCTTAAGGGCCAGGTATTCTACCAGGCGGCGGCAGGATGCCTTGCGATGACGCCACATGGCGCTTTGAGGATGTTCTTCCGGGACATCCGGCAACCGGGCAACTTCTTCATCGGTGTAGCCCCTGACGTGTCTGTCCCGCTCAAGCTCAAGTGCAGCCAGATCGTCCGCCGACTTGTTCAGCCCCGGGATATAGATGTTATTTGTCTGACTGGTATGCAGGAGTGGCATATCCTTCTATACGTGGTGTTAACGGGAAGGGATGCCTTCGGTTGGTGGTCAAAAATTGAGCACAATTGGATTTTAACAAAATTTAATCCAATTGCGCCAAAAATCTAATATCTGTCCTTCGGACAACGAACCTTTGGTTCGTTCGTGTTAAATTCGGTCAAAATTCCAACGATTGAAAAAGGCGTCCTATTGTTTTGTTTATGTTTTTATGGTTTTTGGCGTCCAGGGGCAGCCTGGATTGTCCGACCGTGAATACTGGCTGCAGCAGATGGATAAGCTGGCGCATCCCGTGATCTATCATCTTGCCCAGGATGATTTGAAGCGCAGTATGCCCGTGGTCCTTTCCAGGAGGACGGACAATGCCGTGTCACGTATGAAGGCTTCTTACCTGGAAGCTTTTGGTCGTACGTTATGCGGGATCGCTCCCTGGCTGGGCGGGGAAGGCGGCCCGGCCAAAGAGGTGGCGCTGCGCAATCAGTACAGGACCTGGGTTTTACCGGCCATTGCCCATGCCACGGATCCTGCTGCAGCGGACTATATGTCCTGGGATGCTCCCGGACAGGCTCTGGTGGATGCTGCCTTTTTTTCTTTTGCCTTTGTCCGCTGTCCCTGGTTGTGGGAGCACCTGGATACGGCTACCCGCCGGCATGTGGTGGATGCGTTGGTGAGTACGCGGAAGATACGTCCCGGGTTTAACAACTGGCTCTTATTCTCCGGGATGATAGAGGCTTTCTTTTGCCGGTATGATCTGCCTTATGATGAGATGCGGATCGACTATGCCGTCCGTCAGCTGGATCAATGGTATGTGGGGGATGGTCTTTATTCGGATGGACCTCTTTATCACAACGACTACTACAACAGCTATGTCATTCATCCTTTTCTTACTGCTATTACAGATATCGTGTTTAAAAAAAATGGCGGGTATGCCGGTTTACTCATCAAGCTGCAGCAGCGTGACGAGCGGTATGCGCTTATACAGGAGCGGCTGGTCAATACCGATGGGAGCTATCCTGTGATGGGGCGGTCGGCGGTTTACCGGGGCGCTGTCTTCCAGCATCTGGCGGACATGGCCTGGCGGCGGCAACTGCCGGGGCAATTGAAGCCGGCGCAGGTGCGATGTGCGCTGACGGCTGTCTTGCGCAAGACCATGGAAGCGCCCGGTACCTATACGAAGGATGGATGGCTGACCATCGGCGTGTATGGAGCACAACCCGGGCAGGCGGATACATACATTACTACCGGTAGCCTTTACCTCTGCTCCGTCATCCTATTGCCCCTGGGGCTACCGGATACGGATGTATTCTGGTCGTCTCCTCCTGAACAATGGACGGCCCGGAAAATTTGGAGCGGACAGGATGTATCCGGAGATCATTCCATAGATTAGCGTAAATATTGGTATCCATATGTTAAGAGTTTCTTTGGTCTTCTTTGGTTTCGGTCTGCTGACTACCGTACCCGGAACTGCACAAAAGGTTGTACGTCTTCAGCCTAAGCAACAGTTGGTTCGACTCATAGACGGAAATCTCCGTCAAGCGGCCAACCAATACAAGGTCATGATGGGAAAGGTGCCGGCCGACCGGTTGCCCAAGACCTATTTTGCCATGGGAGACAGGCTGGAGACGAGCAACTCAGAATGGTGGACCAGCGGTTTTTATCCCGGCACATTGTTCTACCTGTATGAATTTTCCCACGATACTTCCTTATTGCATGAAGCTACGCGCCGGCTCAAGCTCCTCGAAAAGGAGCAATTCAACAAGGGCACGCACGACCTCGGCTTTATGATGTATTGCAGCTTTGGCAACGCCCGTCATATACTCAACACGAAGGATTATGACGAGATATTGATGAACAGCGCCCGCAGTCTCTCTACGCGTTTCAATCCGAACGTGGGATGTATTAAAAGCTGGGACCATGGGAAATGGCAATTTCCCGTCATCATCGACAATATGATGAACCTCGAGCTCTTGTTCTGGGCAACGCATTTCAGCGGCGATTCCTCTTTTTACCGGATTGCCGTCACCCATGCGAATACGACGATGAAAAATCATTTCCGGCCCGACTATAGTTCTTTCCATGTCGTGGATTATGACACCGTCACCGGTGCAGTGCGGGCACGTGTTACAGCCCAGGGCTTTTCGGATTCCTCGGCCTGGGCGCGCGGACAGGCATGGGGGCTCTATGGCTACACAGTGATGTATCGCAGCACCCATGATCCCCGTTATCTCGAGCAGGCGGAGCATATCGCGCATTTTATCCTGACCAATCCCAACCTGCCTGCCGACAAGATACCTGTATGGGACTACAATGCGCCGGAGGGACAGCGGGCTTTGCGGGATGCTTCGGCAGGAGCCATTATGGCCTCTGCGCTGATCGAACTGAGCCGCTATGTCACGCCTGAAAAGGGCAGGGAGTACCTGGATGTAGCCGAGCAGATCATCGTCAATCTTTCTTCCAATACTTATCATGCCGTCGTAGGCTCTAACGGCGGATTTATCCTCAAGCATAGTGTGGGACACCTGCCGGCAAAATCCGAAGTGGACGTTCCACTGACCTATGCCGATTATTATTTTGTGGAAGCGATGCTGCGCTATAAGCAGCTGGGAGAAAAGGAGGGAGGGACGCGTTAGGTGAAAAGGAGGGGGGTACCCGTTAGGTCGAAGGGCTTTATCTGTACATGCCGGATGGGACTCACGGCATAATCCTTTTTTGTCATAGACCAGATCATGGTCTCGACGGTGTCCTCATATAATACTCTTTTGACTATGTTCTCCATCTTAAAGCCCAGCTTTTCCGGCACATGCTGGCTGCGGGTATTTTCAGGCGCGCAACGGATCTCGATGCGGGATAACCCTTCGATGGCAAAGCCTGTCTTTACCAGTGCGCTTACCGCCTCGGTGGCATAGCCATTGCCGATGTGGTCGATGCCGATCCAATAACCGATCTCGCGGGCATTTTTTCCTATGCGTGTATGAAGCCCGGTGCTGCCGATGAGCTCTTTTTCCGCAGGGTCGAAGATCCCGAAGGCATAGTCGAGTCCCAGGTCGAATTGTCCCCGGAAAAGACGGATGAGACCGGCTCTTGCTTCCAGCGGTTTGGGTTCCTGATGCGCCCAGGGCAGCCAGGGGCGAAGATGGTCCAGGCTATGGGTGATGGCTTCATGAAGTTTGGGGGCATCGTCAGGTTCGTAACAGCGGATGACGAGTCTTTCCGTCTCGATGCGATATGTTTTGGCTAATGTCTCCATTTAATACCCCCACAACGTTTTTCTAAGGGGTGTTACTATGGATATGATGATAAATATAGTGACGGTGCTGAATATCCACTTAAAGATCGTGTTCATCGTCTTTTGACGTTTGGTGTCAAAGCTACAATATCCTTTCATAAAACTGTGCATGACAAGATAGACGGCTGCCAGGAACAGGAATATGAGGAGGGTTTTCAAAACCCGGTTGTCAGTCATCAATGCGAACAGGAAGGAGAGAAAGCCGCCGATGAATATGAATATCGGTGTTCCTGCATTAGGATAGGCTATCCAGTTGGTGTTCTTATTTTTTTCCAGCTGTTGCAGCAGACCTTGTTCAAGGTCCATGACCTTTTCTTTGGCGGCGTGGGCTTTCAACGCGATGGCAAGATCCGAATCATCACTATACCTGCTGAATCGAATGGTTATCACAATGGCCTGGCGTTCGCTCACAGGCTTCCCGTCGTGGTATTGGAATTCGAGGGCGACGCTTTCCGTGTCATTATCAAACCGGGATTGCATGTATTTGCCGGTCGGTGTGAAATGGTCGGTGCCGTCGGGATGAGAGAGCAGGAGCGCGGCATTCCCTTCTAATTGATGAGGACCGGGTGAGGAGGGAATAATACCCGGCATCTTGTCAATTATGTATGTTTCGAGATTGCGCATCAGCTGAGTGTTTACGGAATACGTGCTCAGTTTGCGCTGTGTGCTGTATACTTCCATATGGCGATGAAGTTTAAGCGACAGGTCTTCCTCTAAGATAAAATATTTAAGGGATAGCGGCCAGTATTCTTTTCACCATCCCGTCCATGGCTGCATTTTCGATCCAGCGTACGACGGCCACCAGGTCGTGGGCGGGGTCTACATAGATAAAGTTAGTGCCATTTCCGATGTGGACAAAGGCGTTGAGGGGGGCGCTGGGCAACAATTTATGGTCTGTGTTGAGGAACCAGTTCATATATCCGTAGCCGGGATTAGCGGTGGTGGGTGTCAGGGATTGTTTGACCCATTGTTCGGATATCAGCTGGCGGCCGTTCCAGTTACCGCGGTGGAGGGTCAGCAGTCCAAAGCGTCCCATGTCGTAGGCGTTGATGAACATACCGCCGCCCCAGTGTCCTCCGCCGCTGACGGATTGGACCGGCTGTCCATCCAGTACGATCCAGGCATTGCGATAGCCGTTCCATCTCCAGGTGGAGCCGGCGCCGATGGGGTCCATGATATAGGTTTTTAACACCTGGGGAAGGGGTTTACGCCATACGCAGGTGGTGGCCAGCGCCAGGGCGTTGACGCGTACGTCATTATATTTCCAGACCGTGCCGGGCGCATTGCGGGGGCGTCCTACCCATTCTTCGGGTTTGTTGCCTGGCCGGTCGCCCCAGTCGGGTTTGCCCCATAGGGTACCTTCCCAGTCGCTGGTTTGCCGCAGCATTACGTCCCAGGTGAGGACTTTGTTATGCGGTGTTTCGAAGGGGTAGATGAGCTGGGGGCTTTCTGTATGGAGGGGGTTGTATAGCTCGATGGGAGGGAGGTATTGATTTACGGTATCGGTGACTTTACGGATGAGGCCCTGGTCGACGGCGAGACCTACTACTACGGATAAGAAACTTTTGGTAACGCTGTTGGTCATGTCTGAACGCAGGGGTTCGCCCCATTCGGCGACGATGTAACCTTTATAGATGATGATACCGGTGGGGGCGCCTCTGGCGGCAAGTGGGCCGATGGGTTCGTCGTATGGTTCGCGGCCGAAGGTTTCTGCCTGGGCCAGTTGCTGGTCGCGCGGCATTTTGGATTCGTTGGTCAGGGCGAATTGGATGGATTCCGCGATGCGGGTGGAGTCGAGGCCTAAGGAGGAGGGGGAGCGGTGTTGCCATTCGCCGGGAGGGGGGAAGTAGGGGGTTTCGGTGGGTTTGGATTTTTTGGATTGGGCGTGGGTTGACAGAGCGAATAGGAATATAGGGAGGCAGAGGAGATTTTTCATTTTAACAAGGTACGAATGAATTTTGATGTGGTATTATACTAGTTTAATTGCCAGAGCATCTCTTCAAAGCCGGGTTACTGATGGAAGTAACTTACAGTATGGAACAGGAAATAAATTTTAATAATTTTATTACATGTCTGACAATCAAAAAAAAGATAACAAAGAGTCAAGAAAATTCACTTTCGCGGGAATTACCTATGAAGTTACTTTTTCTCCGCGTTTGACAGGAAAGGACAAAGAAGCCAGAGAATTTCTCAAAAAACACCCTATCCCCGAACAGTATAGATTTAATAAGAAAAAATAATCACTTACTCAGCTCCTTCTTCAATCCTTCTATATCCAAAGATTTATCGTAGGTCTTCAGCGTATTTACCAGCCTGTTGAGGATGGCTCTTGCATGGGAGAACTGATCTGTTTTGAAGACAGGTGCGTTGAGGTCGAGGACCTGGTCGGTAAAGAGGGTGGAGAAATAAAGTTGTCTGCTCACCAGCTTGTAGTCTTTTGGCATATCGAAATACCATACGAGAAAAAGTCTGTCTTTGACAGTGATCCATTCTGTCTGTAGCTGGCTGTAGTTCTGCTTTAACTTTTTCTTATAGTAGCCGAGCTCGTAATTCATGTATTTTGTCAGCGTTTCTTTTTCCTGGGCCGTGGTCATTTGGCGGGCGTCGATGGAGGGTGATGAAGGGACCAGTGTGGCCTGGACGATCTGTCCGTCGATGGTGACGAAGCCGGGTATATCGGAGATCTTTGCTGTTTTAGCATTTACATCCATGGTAAAAGAATGGCCTTTACCTGCATAGGCGATCATGGATCTTTTCTTACCTGCCACAAGGCCGGCATGTTCTTCGTCCAGCACTTTTTTCTGGCTGAGGGCGGTAATGCCTGTAAGTGTAGTGAGAAAAAGAGAAAGGGACAGGGTATAAATGGGGCGCATTGGGTGGGGTTATTTTACCGTTGGTAAACGAAAATTGCGGCAAAATCGTATTTTTCACCTTTCAATTCAATACCATAAAAGCATTTAACACCCCATCAATTATTTAATTACATGAAGCGACCGATCATTTTGACTGCAATGGCCGCAGTAACCGTATTTTCCACATTTGCTCAAAATAAACCTTCCTCTCCCTCCCGCACGACGGGAGTGGATACTTCGAAGCCCAAGCCGCCTGTGGTATCTGCGCCGAAGCAGGGGCCCAAGGCTTATAAGGAGGTGATCACGGATAAGGCTGTTTCCACTACAGGTTTATTCACAGTACATAAAGTAGAAGAGAGATGGTATTTCGAGATAGCTGATTCTTTGTTGAAAAAGCAGATCATGGCCATTACCCGGTTTAGCAAGACTGCCGGCGGGGGCGTATATGGCGGTGAACTGGCCAATCAGCAGGTGCTGCAATGGGAAAAAGGACCGAACAATACCCTTTTTCTGCGGGTAGTGATCCTGGTGAACATGGCGGATTCGACGAATAAGATCTACAAAGCTATCACCAACTCCAATGTGAATCCTATTGCGGCGTCCTTTGACATCAAGGCCTTTGGTAAGGATTCCGTCAGCAGCATCATCGATGTTACCGATTTTTTCAAGGGGGATAACCTGGTGGTGAGCATTCCTCCCGGAGTAAAAAGCAGGATGAAATTGGGCGGATTAGCCGGTGACAGAAGTTATATCGATCATATCAGCACGTTCCCCATCAATACGGAAATAAGGACAGTAAAGACCTTTACTACAGGTGGCGGTCCCTCCATGCCTTTTGGGCTCAGCCTCAATTCTCCCACCGATGCGGCGGGGGCAAGTACGCTGGAGCTGAATACCTCCTTTATCCTGTTGCCGCTCTCGCCCATGAAGAAAAGGCTGTTCGATCGCCGGGTCGGCTATTTTGCGGACGATTATACGGTGTATAGTGATGATCAGCAAAAGGTGGAAAACCAGGAGTTTATTGTCCGGTGGAGACTGGAGCCGAAGCCGGAGGATGCCGACAAATGGCAGCGGGGTGAGCTGGTAGAGCCAGCCAAGCCGATCATATACTACATCGATCCTGCCACTCCGAAGAAATGGGTGCCTTACCTGATAGCGGGTGTAAATGACTGGCAGAAAGCATTCGAGAAAGCCGGTTTCAAACATGCCATCGAGGCCAGGGAGTGGCCGGAGAATGACAGCACCATGAGCCTGGAAGATGCCCGTTATTCGGTGCTGAGATATTTTGCTTCGGATATAGAGAATGCATATGGTCCCAATATACATGACCCCCGCAGCGGGGAGATCATCGAAAGTCATATCGGCTGGTACCACAACATTATGGAACTGCTGCATGACTGGTATATGATCCAGACGGCGGCTGTCGATCCCAGGGCGCGGAAAGTCAAGCTGGATGACAGCCTGATGGGACAGCTGATCCGGTTTGTCTCCTCTCACGAAGTAGGACATACGCTGGGGTTGCGTCACAATATGGGCAGCAGCAGCACGGTGCCTGTGGAGAAACTCCGGGATAAGGCCTGGCTGGATGAACATGGACATACGCCGTCCATCATGGATTATGCCCGGTTCAACTATGTTGCGCAGCCGCAGGATAATATCCCGGAAGAGGATCTTTTCCCCCATATCGGCGAATATGACCGGTGGGCCATCAGGTGGGGATATGCCTGGTCGGGAGCAAAGAATGAAAAAGAGGATGAGAAGATCGTCAATAAATGGATCATCGACAGCCTGAGATCCAATCCCCGTCTATGGTTTGGCGGAGAAGGGTATGGATCGGACCCCCGTGCCCAAACCGAGGACCTTGGGGACAACAGCATGAAGGCAGGCGAGTATGGCATCAGGAATTTGCAGCGTATCCTGCCCCATCTGCAGGAGTGGACCCATGAAGAGGCCGATAAGTATGATAATCTCAGCGACATGTACAGGCAGGTGGTGGGTCAGTTCGGACGCTACCTGGGGCATGTGCTGAAGAATGTTGGAGGTACCTATGAGAATTTCCGCAGCGTGGAAGAGCCGGGAGATGTGTATGCGCCGACCCCCAGGGCAAGACAGCAGGAGGCTGTAGCTTTTTTGAACAAACAGCTGTTTGAAACGCCGGTGTGGCTGGTGGACAGGAGCATCCTCAATAAGATCAGCAGTCCTGCAGGAGGTGATCCCGTCGGTCAACTGCAGACAGGCATAATAGGCAGCCTGCTGGGGGCGTCGAGACTGAATGCGCTGCTGCTGTCGGCAGGCCGTTTTGGTGACGAGAAAGTATACACGGTGGTAGATCTGCTGACCGACGTGCGAAAAGAGATATGGAAAGAGCTGAACACGCATGGCCCTATCGATGTCTACAGGAGGAATTTGCAGAAATCCTATGTAGAGGCATTGATCGCGCTGGCCAACCCTACGCCGCCGCAAACCACGACTATCGCTCCGGGCTTCACCATTACATTTGGGGTCAATACGAAAAATACAGATCTCACTTCCATCGGCAGAGGTGAGCTGGAAGAGTTGAGAGCACGCGTATTGAGCGCCATACCGGCGACGAACGATAAGATCAGCCGTTACCATCTCAAGGATATTGCCGAGCGGATCAGGCTGGCATTGAATCCAAAAGGATAGCCGCGGAAAGACCGATAATCGCGGGAGAGACCCCCAACTAATGTTGGGGGTCTCTCATTTTTAGCGTTTTACGAACGGGCATGAGCGATTCTGCGGGAAGCGTCAGCTTGATAAACTTTTGCAGATTGTCGTCATAATACTTGCAACGAACGTTGCCTTTGAACTCATTGACCTCTTCTACGATCAATTTGATGTCATGGAG
>Ga0105240_10001523_pt1 | contig 39413 bp, 36 predicted proteins | sample KBSC54metaG_FD_80426 | JGI IMG/M metagenome (GOLD analysis project Ga0105240, IMG submission 80426) | Corn rhizosphere microbial communities from Kellogg Biological Station, Michigan, USA - KBS C5-4 metaG | ecosystem: Host-associated > Plants > Roots > Rhizosphere > Soil | place: Michigan, USA... | reverse complement strand
CCAGCGTTTCGGCCGAGAAGAACAGGCGCGCGGTATGTTCCTTCAGCTTGTAGATCTTGCCGTTGTAGATGCGTTCGCCTTCGAACACGCTGGAGCCATAATGGAGGCCATGCGTGAGGACGTGAGTTTTGGCATCCTTCCAGGGGATCAGTTTGCCATCGTACCACAGGCTGCCATCGCGCAGGTCGAAGGGGATGTCCGTCATAATTACTGACCTTTGGCTGAGCGTCACCGATCGCCAGTCACACCGGACTGCCTCGACGGAACATCGTGCGATACGTGAACCGAGTGTACGATCCTGCAAGAGTGCTGCTAATTGCTATTCTTGATATACCGAAGGACTTTCTTAGGGCCGACTTCGGCTGCGTAAATTACGCCAGTGGAGTCCACCCAGATGCCTTCGGCAGCGCTGGAATGCGGGTCGGCGTGGCCTAGGTCAGGATCGGGAATGAAGTATTTAACTTCGCCAGTCTTGGCGCTACCGATCCGCATGCCACGCTGATACTCTGGATTATACCCGAAGCCGTGGAGATTCGGCGGAAGTTTGGCCTCCATTTCATCGGTGGTTGATTCCCCATCTGCGACATAGAGCGTGTCATTGGCGTCGATATAAAGGCCACTCGGGCGGCTGAATTGTTTCCATGCCGCGATGAATTTTCCGTTCTGGTCAAAAATCTGGACACGATTGTTGCCACGGTCACCGACGAAAAGGCGACCTTGGGAGTCCATCGCAAGCGCGTGCGGCATCTCCAATTGGCCGGGGCCGCCGCCGTGGCCACCCCATTGCATGATAAATTTGCCGTTCCGATCCAGCTTGACGACGCGGGCATTGTGACCTGGGCCTGCCAAATGACCATCGCAGACAAAAATGTCGCCGTTCGGGGCGATCAAGACGGCGTTGGGTTCGCTGAACGTCTGGGGCCCGTCGCCCGCGACCCCTGGCGTACCCAGGGTGCGCAAGACTTTCCCGTCCTGGGCGAACTCCAAACAGACATCACCGATACCGTTGCCCACCCGGTTATCGCAGGTCCAGATGTGATCATCCTTATCGATAAGCATGCCATGGGGCATGAGCAATTTACCTGCGCCAAACGACTTGATGAAATTACCATTGGAATCGAATTCCATGATGGGATCGATCTTGGAGCCTGCGCATCCATGCAAGCCACAGCGGTCAATCACCCAAAAGTGCCCTTGATGATCGGCCCTGGCACCGACAAACGCCCCGTCGTGCCCAGGCGGCAGTTTGAAGAAATTATATTCAGCCCGATACGGATTGGGCTGGGAATTGGGTTCATTCCCCGCGAGTGCCACTGCCGTGGTCGCAAAAAGGAACAGTGGAATTAAAAGTAAGCGACGAGACACCATTTCGAACCCTCCTAATGAAAACGTGCCTTTAAACCCGAGATAGCTCGGCCGTCGCCGGATCGTCTCCGCAAATCCGTCTCAGCCGGAACATCAGACATAATCCTCCGCCAGAGTTTCATCCATAAGCGCCGCACGAGACGACAGGTTGCAGACGAAGCTCGCCCCATAGGCAACAACGATATTGAGCGCCAAAGCGCTCAACGCGGCATAGCAAGGAACGGCGATGCCGAAAACGTGCAGAACATAAATCGCGCCCTTGAAATGCAATTCAATTGCCATCCACGTGCCTGCCGCCATGCCCGCAAACCAGCCAAGGAGCAGTCCAACCGGGTGCAATTGACGCGTCGAATAGAGCGCCAGCATCACAGAAGGAAGTGTCTGGCAAATCCAGATTCCGCCGAGAAGCTGGAGATTGATTGCGTAGGAACTCTGAAGGGTCACCACGAAAAACAAGGCAGCTAGCTTGGTGGCAAGAGACGTGATTTTCGCGACGTTCGATTCCGTGATGGACGAGCAGTCTGGTGCGATAAATTCCCTGAAGATGTTGCGGGTGAAGAGATTGCCGCACGAAATCGCCATGATAGCGGCGGGCACTAGAGCGCCGATGCCAATGGCGGCGAAGGCTACGCCCGCAAACCAGGGCGGAAAGGCGTGCAGGAACAGCGCAGGGATGGCGAAATTGTTGCCGAATACCTTGAAGCCCGCCGCATAGGTCGGATCTGCCTTTACGTTCGCCGCCAGCGCCATGTAGCCAAGTATCGCGACCAGTGCCAAGGAGAAGCTATACAAGGGAAGAAGTAGGGCGTTGCGCTCGATCACTCTGCGAGATGAAGAGGACAACACACCGGTAAGCGCATGGGGATAAAGAAACACTGCTAAAGTCGAACCCACGATCAAGGAGGCGTAAGAGAAGCCAGGCCCCAAATCATTTGCGCTACCCTGGCCCAAAAGCAGCATCTTGGCAGGGACGCTAGCGAAGATTTTATCGTAACCGCCAAGCTCTATCGGTATCACGACCACAGCCGCGATGACCGCAACGAAAACAAGAATCCCCTTCGCGACAGAGACAATGGCTGAGCCATGCAGCCCACTGGAATAGGTATAAGCCGCCAGAACGACGAAGGCGATTACCAAAGGGAGGTCGTGAAAAACGCCGTAGCCGGGGATATAGAATTCGGTCTGGATGCCCATGCCGGCAAACACGATCTGAAGACCCATCAATTGGAGGGCGATATAAGGAACAGTCGCGATTATCCCGGTAGCGGCGACCGCCAGGCTCAGCCACCGGTTACCAAAGCGGCCGCGTACAAAATCCGCAGCCGTTACATATCCACGCTTGTGCGCAACGGACCATAGCCTCGAAAAAACCACGAACAGCACCGGATAGATCAAGATCGCGTAAGGAAGAGCGAAAAAGCCGGTTGCTCCCGCGCCAAACATCAAGGCAGGCACTGCCACAAACGTGTAGGCGGTATAGATGTCACCACCCAGGAGAAACCAAGCGATTACTGGTCCAAAGCTCCTGCCGCCAAGTCCCCATTCGGTAAGTTGCGTTAAATCCACCTTGCGCATTTTGCTGGCGTAAAATCCCAACCCCGCCGTGACCAGGAAAAGGACGAGAAAAACGCTAAGAGCGATGGGGTTGGCGTTCATGTCCAATATTCGTCTCGCAAAGATGAATGGAACAATGCAGGTGATGCTCAGGCTTTAGCGACAGAACAAATGACCACTTACCGCACGCGTCTGACGTCAATCCTTCTGGCAATTGACGCGCTATTGACGAATCTCCAATTCGACCGAACCAAGTCCCTCGACGTCGAACCTGTAATACCCATCGGCGACAGGGAATCGCGTAGTGACGAGACTTCCGGTGCTGATCAGCTCTCCCGCTCGCAATCCCTTCCCCTCAGCAGCAAGCTGATCCATCAGCAGCACCAGCGGATTAAACGGGTGTCCCAGGACATCGCGACCCGAGCCGCGATCTATGGGCTCATCATTCAAACAAACCACCCCAGTGACGGATTCGAGGTCTGGCCATTCGCTGCGAAATTCACCCAGAACTAAGCCGGCGCTCCATGCATTGTCGGCTACCAAAGCTTTTACATCCAGACTTCCGTATTCAGCGTGACGATCATCGATCAATTCGATCGCCGGACAAACAGCGTCTACGGCGTCCTGAATCTCGGCGATATCAAAGGGACGATCGCGCGGCTCAAGGTGCCTGCCGAGCCTTACGGCAATCTCAAACTCCAGGCCGAGATGGCCAAAATTCGACAAGTGAATGGCCGATCCCGTTCGATGGATGCTGTCAGCCAGCATTACCCCTGAAATGGGATGACCGATTCCGCACATCACTTGCATGCGCTTTGACGTCAGTCCCAACTTATATCCAGCCAAGGACGTACCGCGGTCTTGCTTGATGAGTTCAACCAATTCTCCTTGAACTTGGTAAGCCTCGCCCAACGTCGCAATTTCCGGTTCACGCGAACGAAAACGTTCGTTCGCTTTATGCTCTCGCAGCAGTCTTCGTGCGATTTCAATATCAGCGCCCATCAACCGCGCATCCCACTTGAGATCACAAGACGCCTGGGTAGGACCCACCGTCCAGCACCAGATTTTGCCCTGTCAAATATCCGCTATGTTCGCTCGCCAGAATGGCACACCAGGTTCCGAATTCCTCTGGCTTTCCAATCCGTCGCGTGGGATTGGACGCAGCCATCTCGGCCAGTACGGCTTTTGAATCACAATTCCTGTCCTGGCCCAACCTTGCGGCGTATGCTTGCAAGCGTTCCGTATCGAAAGGCCCCGGCAGCAAGTTATTTATGGTTATGCCGGAAGCGCCGACTTCGCGCGCCAGTCCAGCGACAACACCCGTCAAACCGGATCGAGCGCCGTTGGAAAGACTGAGCAGCGGCAAAGGCATCTTCACCGCATAGGATGTGATGTTAATGATACGGCCCCAGCGCTTGGCGGCCATAGCGTCAAGCACGGCCCGAATGAGCATAATCGCGGCCAACATATTTGTTCGAATTGCCGCCTCCCACTTTTCTTCGTCCCAGTCACTGAAATTGCCGGCGGGCGGTCCTCCCGAATTCGTCACCAGAATGTCCGGCATTGGGCCAGCTGCCATTAAGGCCGCGCGCCCCTCACGGGTCGCGGTGTCCGCGGGAGCAACGATGACATCGACACCCGTCATTGCTTTAATTTCTTCAGCTACTTTATCCAGGCTTTCGCGGTGGCGGCCATTGATCGTCACGGAGACGCCCGCTTTAGCAAGCGCCATGGCACAAGCTTTGCCCAGGCCTTTACTTGCGCCGCAGACAATCGCTCTACGGCCACGAATTCCTAGGTCAAGATCCATTGGTTCACGATGAGATTAGCAACGATCACAATCAACCTAACGGCAATTTTTCGAGTCAACGCGATGCCGGCAGTCCGTTTCTTTGTCTGGTGGAAAAAGCCCGCTAGCTTTTGGCTAGCGGGGTAGTTCCGGAAAGTGAGGGAGGACCGCTCACCTTTCACGGTCAAACATCAGAAGCGAGTTTTTACACACGCGCTATCTCTGCGCCTTTACGTTCTCCGGCGTGACTTGGTCCTTATAGCTATTGCCAAAATGCGTGCGAATGTAGTTCACCACGTCGGCAATCTGGCGGTCGTCGAGATACCCTCCCAGGGCTGGCATTCCTTTTTGCCCATGCGCGATTACGGCGACTGGATAGCCCGCGACCTCAAGTTTCGGATTGTTAGCCAGCGCGGGATACATTCCGGCGCCCACCGCGCCCTTGGCATCGGACATATGGCACCCTTGACAAAGGCCGTCATAAATTGCCTTGCCGCCCTGAAATGGCATCGGAGTTGTTCTGTTCTGGGCAAAAGCTTGCACGCATGACATGCATAACAAAGCGATCGCTACCGCATTACGACTTGTCATTTTCGGCATTGTGTTGCCTTTTGATTAACTGCTCATCACTCTAGCGTGCAGCCTTGTTATGGCATCGGTAGCAGACGTCACCGAACCTTCCTGCCAGCCGGCCAGCCGAGAGCAGTGTTCACCGGCAAGTACGATGCGCCCATCCAGTGCGCAGAGGTCATTGTAGTGTGCCGCGCGCGATTCTTCTGTCCATTGACCGTAGCAGCCCAAAGTCCATGGTACGCGATGCCACGAGACCGCAACTCCGCATTCGAACTCCTTTCGATATTGAGGATGTATTTTCTCCCCAAAAGCCAAAGCGTCTTCAATGCGCTGAGCCGGTGACTTTGCAGCTGCCTCAAAGGCGTAGGCACTGCCATTACTGTAGGCACCTAAAAGAACGCCCTTTCCCTTCGAGAAATAATCCCACATCGGGTAACTGATCGTGGAATTGGGCTGATTGGTGTAGGTGATTCCGCCATAGATGTTGTCGTCCTGCTCCCAGAAACGGCGCTTGAATTGCAATCCCACCTTGAGCGAGGAGTGATAGGGAAGCTGATTGATAGCTGCTTTCAACTTCCCGCCGACATTCATGGGAATTTGGCTAAGGATCGGTGTTGGGATCGTACAAACGCACCAATCGGCGCTCGCCTTCTGTGGCGCCCCGCCCGTACGACTGTCGATATAGGTGGCGGTGACACCCTTGTCGTCCTGGTGAATGTCGATCACCTTGCAATTGTATTTGATCAGTTGGCCGAGCTCGACGCCAAACGCCTTGCCGATCTGCCCCATACCCCCTTTGGGCTGAAACATCGGAGCTCCGTCCGAGTAGGACGTGCCGCGTCCAATCGTGCGCCAAAGCCCGGAGGTCAGTACCTGGTTCAACGGATCCGGCTCCGAAAATGTGGGCAGCGAATTTATTCCGCCGGCAAAATCGACGTCGGGCCCTCGCTTGTTCGAACTTTGCAAGCCCTTCACGTATTTGTAATTGGCATCAAGCGCTCCCCACGATCGCAGCGCCTGAAGCAGGATTTCCTGCTCCTCTTTGGTGACTGCCTGGGAGAGAGCATTTTGCTGGGTACATTTCGCCAACAGTTCTGCGACGTATCCTTCGAAGTCCGCCTGGACATGACGATACCGCTGCGGCTTGCCGCCATACGCCTCGGTGTTGTGCACGTAAGCGTTTAAATTCATCTGAATAAACGGCTCAAGCGCGACATTCAGCCGATTTACATAATGGAGGATACCGTGGTGGTGATAGGGAATGCGCCACGGCCCGGGATTGATATATTGGCCCGGATCAAATTGGACGTGCTGTACTGCGCCACCCAGCTCTGTAAAAGTGTCGCCGCCATAAAGAGACCAATTCCGCCCGCCGGGGCGATTATTGTACTCCAGCACCTGAACCTGATATCCGGCATCGCGAAACTCCATGGCCGCTACCATTCCGGCGATCCCGGCACCCAGGATCAGCACCGACGTGCCCGGCTTTGGCGCGCCCAATTTGGGCGGCCCCGCATAAACGGATTCCTGGGCGTAACCCAATTCGGTCATTGCGTTGTACATAGCGGTCGAGCCCGCGACCGTGCCGATCATATGCAACAATGCCCGTCGGTCGATCCCAGTACCTCTTTCAGTCCCCATTTCGTACCTCTCTAAACGCGAACCTTATGGTCGATACGTTCCGCCAGGTTGTCAAAAATTGAAAGTTACGCGGGCATAGTAATAGCCCCCGTTAGCGTCAAACACCGCGGGGTTATTGTAATTAAGGTACGTTGAGCTGTTGTTTATGGTTTGCACCGAACCGTTGGGCTTATTTGGCCCCGAAACGCAAACGCCTCCTGGGACGACGACCACGCCCGCGGGCAGCGCAGAGCAACTCGGCGCCGCGAGACCAGCAATATTCGGGCGGATATTGAAAAGATTGTTAGCGCCGATTGAGAACTGGAGCTCGTCAGTTACATTGGCTCGCGCCTCTAGGTCGGTGATGACAACTCCTGCTTCATTCAGGGGAAATTGCTCGCCGCCTGAGTTCGGCGTGACAAAGCCGTGTGCAGGACCGTAATAGGTTTCGCGCAATGTAGCGCCCCACTCGTCCAGCGACCAATCGGCGGTCAGTCCCACTTTCCAGTTGGGAATGCTGTGGGCAAAGCCGAAAACCGAGTAAGGCGTGAAAAAGCTGGCATTGGGGTTGGAAGCCGTCAACACCGCTGGCACAGGTGCGACCTTTCCGATCGCGGTTTCGTTGAAATTCCCCGCTAAAGTCCAGTTCACCAAGCCCTGGTCGCCAAAATCCGTGGGATAGGAGACAGTCATATCCACACCTTGAACGACCGAAGACAGTCCATTGAGAAAGGCGCTGACGCCCTGCTGGGTGGCGGTGGGATCAAGTGTAACCCCTGCGAGCGCGATCGCCTGGGAGACGAGCGGCGTGTTGATTGCGCCTCCGGAGGCAGTCACTCTGGACGACGCTGTGATCTGGTTGCCGACCGCAATTGAATACGCATCCACGGTGACACTTAGATCTGTGATTGGGTGAGCGACTATACCCACGCTGTAGCTGGTGGACGTTTCCGGCTTGAGGTTTTGCAAGCCTAACAGTTTGGCACCCGGAGAATCGGCTGGCAATTGTAAGGTAGCGGTAATCGGATTGACGTTGACGTTGGTATAAAATTCTTCCGCCAATGTCGGCGCGCGAAAGCCTGTCGAAATGGTGCCTCGGATCGCCAATTGGGGATTGAAATCGTAACGGGCAGTGATTTTACCAATCTGAGTATCGCCAAAGTCAGTGAAGTGTTCGGCACGGCCGGCCACATCGAGCTGCAAAGCTTCGATAGGCGCTGCCGCCAGATCGATGTACACAGCATAATTCTTTCGGCTGTGATTTGTTTCGCTTGTAGGTGGGAAGCCAGGGTAAGATTGACCGCCTTCCTTGTAATAAGACGCAGGGTCACCTTTGGTGATTTTATAGGTGTCTTCCCGAGCTTCCACGCCGAACGCTACTGTTAATGGCGAGGCGAAGCCTACTTTGAAGGCTTGGGAGGCGTCGATGGTGCCGGTGAGTTGGCTTGCGGTAAAACTACCATCATAGAAATTGGTTGGCGTCGTGTGGGTATCGAGGAACAGGGCGCGGTTGGCCGAGTTATAAGTATAGAGGTTGATGATATCCTTGCCATAACCGACATCGGCATTAACTGTCCAACCCAAGACTGTGACTTTTAGGCCGACATCATACTGATAGTCATCCTCTTTCAGCGCATCCATGGGACGAAAGCCACCTGGAAACGGGACCAGCACCGGCATCGTACCCAGCGTGCCCGCGCCCGTCGCACTGGGAATTTGCGCACCAGTCACAGGATTGAGCAGCGTAGAGCTAAACAGGTTTCCCGCGTTGCCGGACGAGATTACTTGGCCGGTGACCGGGTTCAGGCCTGCGCCCGGCAAGCCGGGAAGTGCACTGAACCCGTTGGCAGTTTTGAGCGCGAAGGGCCCAGCACAGGAAGGTGTCAAGCCGTTCGCTGTGCTCGATCCCGAAGCATATCCCACCAGATTCGTAGCCGAGCAAGGCTGGTTCGAACCGAGGGTAGCTGTCACCAAGTTGGACTGGCGGTGAATTTCATAGCCTTTGTCCATCTTATGCGAGAGGGTGCCGACGGTATAGAATTGAAGGTCGTCGCTGAAATCATAACCCGCATTCAATGACGCCAAGGTCATCTGGTATTCAGCATTGCCATCAAGTGGGTTGGCGCGAGGATACCCTTGCGTACCGGGCAGGAAATTGTCAGGAATGCCGATGCCCAGTGTGGATAGATTGGCCACACCATTGGCGCCCACGCTGGTGACGGTGGTTTGCGGTACTGGTCGGTTCAGATTGTCGACGTAGCGCGAATCGGCGCCGCCAGTTTGAGAGAAATTGCCGTATTGTTTGTCGATCGTAAGGTTGGCAAATCCTTTGTCGAACAAAGGCAAGCCAATATTGAAGGATAAGTCGTACTTCTCGCCGTCGTTACCGATACCGGCGCTGGAATCCCCGCGATTGTAATAATCTCCAACCGTGGCTGATACTTGGCCGCCCGAGGATTTTTTCTTCAGGATTATGTTGACTACTCCCGCGACAGCGTCGCTGCCGTATTGGGCCGCCGCACCGTCGAGCAGAATTTCAACGTGGTCGATCGCTGCGGTGGGAATCAACGATAGATCCGGAGAGGAGCTGCCGCCACGGAATCCGTCGCTGAGAACGTGGAGATTGCCCGTGTAATGACGACGGTGTCCGTTCACCAACACCAATGTGTCGTTGGGTGAAAGACCCCGCAGGGCTGCTGACAGCGTCAAGCCCGCGGTATCGAATCCGATCTGCTGGCTGGTGAAGGCCGGGACGGATTGGCCCAATTGCTGGCGCAGATCGGCCGAACCCGTGCCCCGTGTGAGAGCGTCATTGCCCAAGACAGTAATGGGCGCCGCGGAGTCTGCTGCCGTCATGCCCTGCACACGTGTGCCGGTAACGATCACGGTTTCGTTGGCTTTTTGCTGATCCTGACCGAACGCAAGCCCCTGCGTAAACGCAAATATCGCAACGGATGAACTAACAAAAAGCGATTGTTTGAACGATACGCGCATTTTTATTTCCCCTTGCAGCCGTTCGATGGAAAGATTTGCACAATGATTGCTGGGCAAAAATTGCTTTTCTTTCCGCTTCCACCGCTAGTTCAGAACAATTATTTCCGCATTTGCAGCACCGCTAGGATGTGTTCCTCAATGAGTGCCAATCGGACAATTTTGATGCATTTCGTGTGGCCTTGGGCCTTCTTGACTGCAGCCCGCCGGAGTACGCCACGCTTTCTGCGCATATTGACCACCAGTGAGCCGGTGTCTGAGTTAGCCGGGCTTCTCGAAGAAAAAAGAGCTTTGCAATGCCCTGGTATTTGTTGGTAGCGGCAGAATCGGCGCGGCGGTACCACGCGCTGCCAACGCTGGGTGCGAGGCAGCATTCCTCGAAAGGGTTTTCCATTCGGTCCCCCAGCACCACATCCAGATCCTCAAAGGTGAAACGCGGTGGATAAAAAATCCTCACCGATGGCGAGAAATAATCTTTTCACCACTCAAACCCGATCCCAGCTAGCCATTTTTTGCGTATCGTCCTATCTCTTGGATAAGAAGAGCCAGATGTCGCTGCGTATTGGGATGACATTCTATGGACGATACGGACCTGAAAATTCTGAGAGAATTGCAGTCGGCTCCTGACGTGACAATGTTGGCACTCGCGGGAAAAGTCGGTCTTTCGCACACGCCCTGTTGGCGGCGAGTCAAACAACTTGAGGAATGCGGAGCCATCCGCGAACGCGTCTTCATTCTTGATCCACGCGTGCTGGGACTCGGCGTTACCGTCCTGGCTAACATCAGGCTGAGGGCGCATGACGAAGATACGCTCATCGCGTTCGAACAGGCCGCGCGTGACCGCCCCGAAATCGTGGAGTGCTTCACCATGACAGGCGAAAGCGATTACATCGTGCGTGTCGTGGTCGGCAGTATCGATGCCTATGAACACCTCCTAAAGAAAGTGCTCCTGCATTTTCCGGGAGTTGCCTCCGTAAACTCACACTTCGCTCTGAAGTGCGTAAAGAACACGACACGCTTGCCGATCTAACTCTTATCGGCGGTTTGCAAAGCGGCGCCTTGCTGGATTGTTTGCGCGTTAGACCGGTAAGAGATCATAATTCTCTCGATATCCGCGCTAACCCTCGTCCAGCCCCCACTAAGGGATGCCTTGGGACCGCAACACAAGTTCGAATTGGAATAAAATTCCAATTTGCTGTTCAAACGGGAGATGCAGACCCTGAATAACCGCCAATACCTTTAAGGAAGAGCAATTGTTGCCCAGGGGTCGTCATGCAACCTTTCCAGCGGCACTCGGCGTTGTTTCCTTCACCACCAAATGGACAGGAGAGTTTGATGATTAGGACTGCGCTTGTAACTTTACTATTGCTTGTGGCCGTTTCGACGGAAGCTCAAACTCCTCCGCTTCCGGCCACCTATGTGACAAATAAAGACATCCAGGCGTTCCTCAATGCGCTTCCGAAGAACGCTGTCAGCGACAAACCAATCCGCGTCGTGGACGTAGGCGGATATCACGTCGGCGTTTACGGCGTTCTGCGGCCTAACAATCAGCCCCAACAAGCCGCCATACACTATACCAAGGTCACCGAGGTTTATTACATCCTCAGCGGCAATGCGACTTTGGTGACCGGCGGAACGATTCAGGATCCGGACTCCAAAGAGGGGAAGGGGGCCGTTCATACCGCGCAGGGCACGCGCATAGACGGTGGCGTGGCCCAGAAAGTGGGCCCAGGGGATGCCATAATTATCCCCGGTAAGACGCCGCACTGGTTCAGCACTCAGGAAGGTGACTTGCACTATCTGATATTCCGGGCGGATCCCGAAGGCGTGATCTCACTGAAATAGTGTCGGGGTACAAATCCATCGGGGTACGTGGTAGCCGCGTAGTTCTCGGCGAACTGGCGTCTCGTTTGTTCGAAGATAGATCAGCGAATGGGTCCTGATTTTGTGCTAACCGGCCTCGCTTATTTCCGGAGACAGGTTCGACAATCTGGAGTCGCCCTGAGAAGAGCAGGCAAAGTGTGCGAACCATCTATCGTGTTTTCTTACGGCGCTTTTCGACGACCAAGGATGTCATCCAATCGTGAGAGCCCCAGTCCGTTACCTCGTCCGACAAACAAAAGGGCCGTAGACGACTGTACCGGCAATCTGGGCGAAACTGCGGGATAGTCAGAACTCTCTCGCACCCATGATGGACTGGACAACAAATCCTTTGTTTTTCTGGCATTTCATCGAGATCGAGCACAGACCGTCACGCTGTTCGCGTTTCCTTTTCTGTCCGTTCTTGTTCTTTCCTGCGCGCGCTTTTAATCATGGCACTGATATTTGAGCCGGTGCGAGTCCGGCGCGGATTTGTTCAACGACGTCATGTTTGCGCGGATTCTTTGTCAAACAAAATTCCGGCTTCTAGTCGGGTCACCGGTGCGGCGATCAGATCACTTATCCGTGTGGAGGCGCTTCTGGTTTGAGCGTCTTAATCTCATCTCGGCTGAGCGAAGTAACCAGAAGGTCGCGGCTTTTCAGGTAGCGAAGGCTTCCGGCCCGGATCGCAACGCGATGTGTCCCCATCCCCAGGAAGCCGCCGACATCGACCGAGACCGCGCGGGCAACGCCATCGGGCCCGACGTCAACCGAGGAAACGGAGCCAACAGCCTCGCCTTCGCGGTTCTTGATTTCGGCGGTTGCAAGAGCCCGAGCAGGATTCTTGATGCCAGAGAGCGCGATGGCATGGTCCATCTCATTTGAGGAAATGGGTTTGTTCGGGCCGAGAGACTTATCAATCTCATTGCCCGTTTTGGCAGCCGCGCGAGTGCTGGCGTCGGGCGCTGGATTGGCCGTAGGAGTCGCCTGGACCTGGGCCACCGTTATGGCGAGTACGGCGGAAGAAATGAGAAGGGTGAAATACGACAAGCGCATGACCTACCTCCAACGAATTCACTGAATCCGAGATGTTAATTCCTAACGCTCCTGTAAAGTTCCAGTGGCAACTAAGTTCCAAGCGGTGCATTACCGAACCGTCGCCAGGACCTGCCTTCGGCCTTCTGGCGCTTAAGAGGCCTTCGGGACAGATACTTGAACGCCGTCCTTGCTCCCGCTGCACGGCGCCGAGTGCCCGCTGAGGCTGCTTAGCCTGATGTAGCAGACGCGGTTTTCGGCAAACCCGTGCTGACAAAGGCCTTTCCGCAGGGAGACACTGTTATTTCATAGACCTGATTGTCCCGCGTGGCGGTAAGAAAGACGTTCCCGTCCTGTACGAACTCGACCGCAGTAGGTCGATACCCGGCGTTCTCGGCATCGTGACGCGCCCTAGCAATTATCCTCGGTGTCGATGCATCAACTGTGCCCTTGAAATCCGGGGCATATGATGCGGCGGCTGATAGTCCGGGCACGATTATCGCCAGAAGTGAAGCCAGCATCGCGCGCATATGATCCTCTTAGCTTTCCGAAGACTCGTGACTGCGTATTTTAGCGAGCGGCACAAGCCAAAGCATAGGTTCGCGGATTAAACGTGACTTTCAGGAGGATGAATTCGCAACCACCTCGATCAGAAATACAGACCGGTCTGCAGCAGTTCCAACAAACTATTCGCATTTTTAATGGCTATGAAAGCGCTTGGACATTTTGACTTACTAAATCATGAGCACTGGCGCCGCTGACGCGCGCAACGCAAATTCTGGAAAGGCCATCAAATGTTCGAGACGTCTCATGATCTTCCGCCACAAAACAACACCTCTGACAAAGTTATCAAGTCTAGGTCCGTCTTTCTCGCGCTTCTTCTTGGCTCTGCTATCGGTGTGGGCGGGGTCGCGTATGCGCTATCTGGGCAATCCTTGGCCGCTTCACAACCGCCCCTGAGCCTAACGCCTACTAATCCGCAGTCTGGCTTTGCGCCGCTTGTCGCGCGTGTCAAACCGGCGGTCGTCGAAGTCACCACCGTTTCCCGCTCGGCCAACGATGAGCAACCGCAGGCTCCGGAAATGCAGCAAATGCCGGATTTGCCCGCGCCGTTTGGTGACATGTTTCGCCGCTATTTTCGTCAGCATGGAGGGGGGAGCAACAGCGTGCAGAGGGCGCTGGGCTCGGGCTTTATAATTGATCCGACAGGCTACATCGTGACCAACAATCATGTTGTGGACGGCGCCCGCGATGTTTCGGTGACGCTTACCGACGGTGACAAATACAAAGCAAAGGTTATTGGCCGGGATTCCAAGACGGATCTGGCGCTGCTCAAGATCGATGTCGGGCATGACTTGCCCTATGTCGCATTCGGCAACTCCGACAATGAGCATGAAGGCGATTGGGTCATTGCGGTCGGCAATCCCTATGGCTTAGGGGGCACCGTTACAGCGGGCATCGTCTCTGCGCATGGCCGCAACATCAATTCCGGCCCCTATGACGATTTTATGCAGATCGATGCACCAATCAATCCCGGCAATTCCGGTGGTCCATTGTTCAATCAATCCGGTCAGGTCGTTGGCATCGACACCGCGATCTATTCGCCTTCTGGTGGCAGCGTGGGTATCGGATTTGCCATTCCATCCAATGTGGCCAAGGATATCGTGGCGCAGCTGCGCGACCATGGCAAAGTGACGCGCGGCTGGCTCGGTGTCGCCATGCAGCCTTTGACGCCTGCGCTGGCTGAAGCAGTTGGTCTGCATGACCATAAGGGTGTGCTCGTCGACTCCATCACCGATGGCTCGCCCGCCGCCAAAGCAGACCTGCACCAGGGCGACGTGATCACAGCGTTTGACGGCAAGCCGATAGAGAATGGTCGGGATCTGGCCATGTCGGTCGCCGATACGCCAGCCGGGCACACGGTCAAAATGACGGTCTGGCACGACAATCATAGTAGGTCGGTCGAAGTCACCATTCGCAATCAGACAAACACACAGGTTGCCAGTTCGAGCTCGCCCGACGAAACGAAGCCGGTTGGCATGACCCTGGCGCCGCTCACTTCGGATGCGCGCGACCAATATGATATCGGTTCGTCGGCCAACGGCGTCCTGGTTCAGAATGTCACGCCCGGCAGCAACGCAGATGAGAGCGGTGTACAAGCTGGCGACGTGATCGAGCGGATTGGCGATAGCGCAGTGCACTCGCCAAGTGATGTCGCGAGCGCCATTAGAAACGCCGAAAGAGCAAAAAAGCCCGCAATTTCTGTGCTTGTGAGCCGCAACGGCGTCACATCGTATCTCGGGCTGCAACTGGCCTGAGACGTGGAGCTCTTCGCGCCCTTGCGCTCAGGACGCGGGGAGCTTCCGGCTGCGCTATCCGCGGCGGTGCAGCCACCAAAGTCACGTTGGGCGAACTTTGCAGCCGAAACCAGGGCTCTAAATTCTCGTGCCTCGATATCACGTGACCGGCGATGACTTAGTGAGTACGGCTGGCAATGGGCCCGGTGACGGAAGTTCGCTGTCGGTGACCACGGACCTAGGCGGTGAATTCCACAATCCCGCTTCATAGCCATAGACGACGGCTCCTCCAACCACGGCAGCGACAACGACGACAGCAATAATCTTGCTGATATTTCCTGTTTTAGGGGCCGCTGTGTGAAAGTCTCGCAAAGTCTTCATGAGCGCTTCCTAGCTGATTTGATCTCTCTGAGAAAACGGCTTCAACAATTCGAGGTTCCGATTTGGCGATGTCCGGCTCAATCCGCAATTTGCCAAGTCAGTGACCGACATCCGCGGTAACATGTAGTAGCGCGGTGTCAAAATGTTGCGCGCCGCACTGGAAGCTCAGTCTACGGACGGGCTGCCCGAGCTGCGCTAAATCCACGTCTTGCGGTTGCTCACGATGCAGCAAGCCGTGGTAGATCTCACGAATTTCTCCATCGCCAATTGTGGCTGAGACGGAACGGCAGAATATATCGTCATCACTGCTGGTAAGTCGCAGGCGTTTGGCAGGCTCGTTTAGCGGCACATCGCGCAAAAATCGCTCGCCGCCATGGTGTAGCTGAAGATCGCCGAGACCATCCCAAACTGCAAAGGCCTGTGTAATAGCGCCCATCCAGAAGGTGATCGCCAATATGGTCAAGCCTGCGGGCTTCGCCTTGCCCATTCAGCTTCCCGCCTCCATCGAGCCTTTGACTGGGACCATGAGATGCGCTTCGGGAGTGCCGCTACGCATCATCCAAGGCGTGCCGTTATCCTTGTCCGTGGGGAGGCCCATCCTTTCCGCATCGATCCCGTGCAACGTCACGACCCACATCTCCTGCGCATCGGCTTGGTTCCTGCCGCTTCTGACATAGATGGTCGAGCCCTCGAAGGGCGTCGGCAGCTTGCCGCCGGCTATTGCGGCATCGACATCAGCGCGGATGGCCATAGCAGACTTTCCTTCTGCCCGTTCCTTGGCCTCCATGTCTTCCTGAGGTTTCAATACACGCGGAAAGCACGAAACGCGGAAAGCCGGTAACCTGGCCTGATTGGACACACAGTAGATATCAATATCCCCCCATCGCAGATTCAGCGGATCTCCCTTTGCGTTGTAGGTGATTACACTGGCTTTAGCCCTGAGCGCCGAAGGCAGGGCGGACAGCGCCTGATTGATCTCCTGCTGGTTGCCAGGTGTCGCAGCTTCAGCCGGCGCGACCAACAGGATAGACGCCGCGGCGGTGATGACGAAAATCGGTTTCATGGTGTACCTTTAGTTTGGACTGGATTTCGCCGTTTGGGATCAGGCGTTCTCGCCCGCGCCCAGCCGCTTGAAATCGACCACGACGTGGCCGGGTGCATGAAAGGTAAGCGCATTCACTCGCCACCCAGGGAGCGAAGCGTGAAGGTCGTAAGACCCCTTCGGCAGATCCATCAGCAGCCATGGGCCGGCGCAACGCACGGCGATCGTTTTGCCATTGCCTTTAATCGTCACGTTCTCGCCACCCAAATAATCGCCATTGGTGGCGGCGAATTCCACGCGCGTCGAATAATCCTTCCACCGGGGTTCGGCACGGGCATTGGCGCTGCCTCCCGTGCAGACGGTCTCAATGCCGGAGATCGCAACGGCTTGATCGGGACGTGGCGTTTCCGGCGCCGCAAAAGCAGTCCCCGATAACAACAGGGCTGTGACTAGACCAGGGACTAGGTGGAGGGATTTCATGGTTCTTGTCCATATCTTCTCCACGCCGCACATTTGCGAAGCGTGGGCCCGGCCCCTTGATGCCTGCCACATCCTCATATGGCGACGAAAAATGAATTACGCCTTGCCTTGTTGTGAAATCGCGGACACCACAGCATAGGCTTATGCTGTCGGAAGCTTAAATCTGCCGCACAGATCCCAAATCGAAATTGTTTCCCTTCGGATTCTTTCCGATAGAAAGACTGCTCTTATTGAGAAAGACGTAGGGTGGCACGGGAAGATTGTATGGCGCGGGCATATTTTTGTAGACGCGACCCGCCAAATCATACTTTGAACCGTGGCAGTGACAGAGATAGCCGCCTTCCCACCCGGCCTCGACGCTGCCGGGAATCGGCGAGAAGGTGGGAATGCAGCCCAGATGGGTGCATATCCCGACAACTACAAGATATTCCGGATTTACAGATCGATATGGATTTCGGGCATAGACAGGCTGTTGCAGTTCCTCTGAATCCGGATCGCGCAACCGGGTCAGATGGGAAGCGGATTTAAGCTGCTCCAAATTGGCAGGCGTGCGGCGAACAACGAATATAGGTCGAGAGCGCCAACGGACTACGACCTGCTGTCCGGGCTGCAGAGAGGACAGATCAACGTTGAGGGCGCGCCCGCCGATAAGACATCGGCGCCTGGGTTCATCTGATCTATGAATGGCCACATCGCAGCCACCACGCCCATGCCGGTAAAGGCGCCGGCGGCGACATAGAGGAAGTCACGACGCTTGACCGTTGTCTCGTCGGGCCTGCTCGCCATACTCTCTTGCAAAGTCACAAACCGTAAACGTCCAAGCCACGAAACACATACAAATCGGCCGTGCGACATAGTAGCCGGAGAAGAAGGTCCGACTTCATGTTCGGAGCTTCTCTCAACTATTTTTCTTTAAACTGCAGACGCAGCAGCCTCTCGTTTTTTTGGTGAGACCAACCTCGTAAGACGAGCGGGCAAAACGTGCCGCGCGCGAAGATACGAGGGCTGCGCCCAACTATTTATCTGTGACCGGACAGCCTGCAGCGTCTCTCCGCTCCATGCTAGCTGCTAACTAATCAGATGTGTCTATAAGCGGCGCGAGGTTAGTGTGAAGCCGGTTCAGGATTGCAATAGCTTGGCTGAAGTCCTTTTCTGAAAAGCCAGTAATCGCTGCGGCGTAGACCGGCGCCGTAATCTCGCGGGCGCGTACCAGCTTCTTCTCACCCAACACCGTCAGCGACACGTCGGTGACACGGTTATCCTCAGACCGCAGAGTACAACGAATCAACTTCTCTTGGGCCATTCGCTGCACGATCCGTGTCATAGTCGAAAGATTGATGACGGCAGCGTTCGAAATTTCGCCCACGCCGCGGGGCGCGTGCTCGCCCAGAATCATCAGAACTCGCCAAAAAGGGATGCTTAACCCGATGCGGCGCAGCCTGGCCTCGATGATCCTGTTGTAGCGGCTAACAGCGCGATTGAGCAGATAGAACGGATATTTATCGACTTGGAAATCCCGCGTTCCCGGATCCCCGAGATGACGTATGTCGGCGCCCATGCCGGCAATTCCTTGTGGCTTCGGTCCTCATATTACTTGCATTTGCACGCTTTTGGCCTCATATTTTTGCGGTTGGTCGAAGCGTGGCGCGGTCCAAGGGGTCAAGACATGACGGCGAGCATCCTCGGTGAATTTGCAGGCGGCATTGCATCGGGAAAAATTCGCGTCGTCGACCTGACGCAGACCCTCTCGCCCGACACGCCCACCCTCGTTTTGCCGCCGAATTTCGGACAATGCTCCGCCTTCAAGATCGAGGAGATTTCCCGCTATGATGAGCGTGGCATCGCCTGGTACTGGAACAATTTCACCGTCAGCGAACATACCGGAACCCATTTCGATGCCCCGATCCATTGGGTGACCGGCAAGAATCTGGCCGACAACAGCGTGGACACGATCCGGCCTAGAAATTTCGTCGCTCCCGCCGTGGTGATCGATTGCTCCGCACAAGCCGCCGCCGATCCCGACTTCCTGCTGACGCCTTCGGTTATCGAAAATTGGGAAGGCGAGCATGGCCGTATTCCGGCCGGTTCCTGGGTGCTGATGCGGACAGATTGGTCCAAACGCGCGGTCGCCGACTACGTGAACCGCCGGGAAGACGGCGCTCATACGCCCGGGCCGTCTGTGGCAGCGGTACGGCTGATGGTCGAAGAACGGCACGTCCACGGGTTTGGGGTGGAAACCATCGGCACCGACGCCGGACAGGCGCACCTGTTCGATCCGCCCTATCCCGCGCACACGCTATTTCACGGCGCGGGACTTTACGGCCTGCAATGCCTGGAAAACCTGGATCAACTGCCGCCGTCCGGCGCGGTCCTGATGGCGGCGCCCCTGAAGATCAAGGGCGGGTCCGGCAGCCCCTTGCGCGTCCTGGCCCTAGTTTCGGAATAGCCGGATGGCGGAACGTTCCTTTAAGACCGAAGTGGAAAAACTTCGCCTCAGCGCAGGTGCGGATTTCGCGGGCGAAGGCATCCTGGCTGTCACCAAAGGTCTGCTACAGGCGGGCGTCGCTTATATCGGCGGCTATCAAGGCTCGCCGATTTCACATCTTATGGATGTGTTCAGCGACGCCAACGACCTGCTGCAGGAATATGGCGTTCATTTCGAGCCGAGCGCCAGTGAAGCGGGTGCTGCCGCCATGCTTGCCGCGTCGGTCAATTATCCACTGCGAGGTGCGGTTGCCTGGAAGTCGGTGGTCGGCACTAATGTGGCCTCGGATGCGCTTTCCAATGTCGCCTCCGGCGGCGTCAAGGGCGGCGCCCTGATCATTATCGGAGAGGACTATGGCGAGGGCTCGTCCATCATGCAGGAGCGCAGCCATGCCTTCGCGATGAAGTCACAGATTTGGCTGCTGGATCCCAGGCCTAACCTGCCCATGATCGTGGACATGGTCGAGAAAGGCTTCGCGCTATCGGAAGCCTCAAACACGCCGGTGATGCTGGAATTGCGTGTCCGCACCTGCCACTTGCAGGGCCACTTCTCGGCCAAGGACAATGTCCGTCCAGCCTTGACTGTGTCCGAGGCCATGAAAGCGCCAGTGCGCGACATAGATCGTATCGTGCTCCCACCTGCCAGCTTCCTGCATGAAGTAGAAAAAGCCGAAAAGCGCTGGCCGGCGGCGCAACGTTTCATCCGGGATGCGGGCTTGAACGAGTTTCTGGGAACTTCTTCTGGCGATGTCGGCATCATCGTCCAGGGCGGCTTGTTCAACACCCTCAACCGGGCGCTCGAATTGCTTGGCCTGTCGAATGAGTTTGGCGATGCCAAGTTGCCTGTTTATGTGCTCAACGTCACCTACCCGCTGATCCTGGAGGAAGTGCAGAGCTTCTGCTTGGGCAAGAAAGCCGTGCTGATTGTTGAGGAAGGCCAGCCGGAATTCATTGAGCATGAACTCAACACCCTCATCCGCCGGGCCGATGGCCAAACGCGCGTGGTCGGCAAATCAGTACTGCCGCGCGCCGGCGAATATACCGGCCCAGTCCTTCGCAAAAGTGTTGAAGCTTTCCTGAAAGAATTTGCGCCTGAGATAGCCACGACAAGAGCGCAAACGGTGGAAAGCCCCGATCCGCGGCTCCAACGCGAAGTGCCGCAGAGGCCGCCTGGCTTCTGTACCGGCTGTCCCGAACGACCGATTTTCGCGGCCATGAAGATGGTGGAGAAGGAAATGGGACCTCTTCACGTCTCTTCCGATATCGGCTGCAACCTTTTCTCGATCCTGCCGCCCTTCCACATCGGCAACACCACCATGGGATATGGCTTAAGCGCGGCGGGTGCATCGGCTTTCAAGCCTGCACCAGGCGGTAAACGGGCCATTGCAGTGATGGGAGACGGCGGTTTTTGGCATAATGGGCTGACATCGGGATTCGGCAATGCCGTATTCAATCAAGACGACAATGTCGTCATTGTAGTCGACAATGGCTATTCCGCTGCCACTGGCGGGCAGGAACTGCTTTCCTCCACGACGCAGAATAAAGTCCGCAGCACCGCCAACCCCATCGAGAAGGCGCTTCGTGGAATCGGCGTGAATTGGGTCAGGCCGCTGACACGCACCTATGATGTTCCTCGCATGCGTGAGACCTTAACTGAAGCGATGACCAGTTCTGTGCCCGGCCCAAAAGTCATCGTGGCGCAGTCGGAATGCATGCTGAACAAGCAGCGCCGCATCCGGCCCCAGATCAATCAAGCGATCAAGGCCGGTAAACGCATCGTGAGGGAACGTTTCGGCGTGGATCCCGACACTTGTACGGGCGATCGCAGCTGCATTCGCTTGTCGGGTTGTCCCTCTCTCTCGGTGAAGCCCAGCAGCGACCCTTTGCGGACCGATCCTATCACGCATGTGGACAATAGCTGCGTCGGCTGCGGGTTGTGCGGCGAGATCAGCCATGCCGCGGTGTTGTGCCCGTCATTCTATCGAGCGCAGATAATCAGCAACCCCAGCCATTTAGACCGCTTCGGCCAGGCGGTGCGCGATTGGCTGATTGGGCTGTTGCAGGCGCGTTCTGCGCGGGCACTTGCCCGCCGCGTTTTCTGAAGGCCAATGGGCGATCGCCAAACATCTCGTCAGCGCATCACCATCGCCATTCTGGCGCTGGGCGGCCAGGGCGGCGGCGTGTTGGCAGATTGGATTATCGCGCTGGCGAACCGTGAGGGTTATTTCGCGCAAGGTACATCGGTTCCGGGCGTCGCCCAGCGCACCGGTGCTACGATCTATTATATCGAAATGTTTCCGAAGACGAACCGCCCACCCGTCCCGGCGCTTTCTCCGATGCCAGGCGATGTCGATATCGTCATCGCTGCCGAACTAATGGAAGCTGGGCGCGCCATTCTGCGTGGCTTTGTCGAGCGGGACCGAACAACTTTGATAACGTCCACTCATCGAATCTATTCGATTTCCGAAAAATCGGCGATGGGGGATGGACTGGGGAACAGCGACTATGTGTTGAACGCGGCCCGAACGCGCGCCCGGATATTCATCGGTTTCGATATGGAACGGGCTGCGAGCAAGTCGAGTGGCATGATTAGCCCGGTTTTGTTCGGTGCCCTGGCTGCAAGCGGCGCCCTACCTTTCCCGCGCGCCGGCTTCGAAGCTGCGATCCGGGAAAGCGGCATTGCGGTGGATATGAATTTAGATGGCTTCGCGGCCGGCTTCGCCGGTGAATCTGGCGGTGCGACCGCCGCGGATCATGCGTGCCCCGTTCCCACCACCACCGATGGCCGGCGGCTTTGGGCTCGTATCGCCGGAGAACTGCCGAGCCCCGCGCATCTTTTGGCAAGCGAAGGCGTGCGCCGGCTTATGGACTATCAGGACGCGGCCTATGCCCATCTTTATCTAAACCGACTTAGCGTCCTTGCTGCCCGAGACGGTGCGGACACAGGTTGGGCGCTCACCCGTGAAGCGTCTCGGTACCTGGCGCTCTGGATGTCGTTCGAAGACACGATCCGGGTCGCGGATCTCAAAACACGCAAGGACCGTTTTGCCCGCGTGAGGAAAGAGGTGCGCGCCGGCCCCGATCAGGTTGTTCATGTGACTGAGTTCATGCATCCCCGCCTGGAAGAGATTTGCGGCACCCTTCCTGCTGTGCTCGGGCGCGCCGTTCGTCGGAGCAAAAGCTTTTCCGCCTTTCTGTCGCTGTTCGCCCAAAATGGGCGGCATGTCACCAGCACCAACCTTGGCTGGTTTCTGCTCTTGCGTCTGTTGGCCACCCTCAGGCCATGGCGGCGACGGACGTTGCGCTATCAGGAAGAACAAGCACGGATCGAAGCCTGGCTGGCCCTGATCAATGGGGCCGCGCTATCGGATCGCGCCACGGCGCTGGAGCTGGTTTTGAGCCAGCAATTGGTCAAAGGCTATGGCGATACTTTCGCGCGAGGCCTGAAGAATTTTGAGGCCATCGTGTCCAGCTACCGGCAGATCCGAGGACGGAGTGATTGCGCCTCCCTTCTGCGCCAGTTGCGGGACGCCGCCCTCGCGGACGAAGAAGGCTCGGCACTATCGACGGCTCTGGCCACTATCCCGCCTGTAGTCACCGCCGTCTGACGCTTGCCAAAGGAAAACAGGTGAAGGAAACAGCGATCGTCGAGCGCGAGCGGGGCCTGCACCAAAGCCTGACCCGGGCTCAAGCCGCGATGATCGGACTGGGCGGGACCATCGGCACGGGCCTGTTCTTAGGAAGTGGCGTGGCGATCAACTATGCCGGCCCCGGCGTGATCGCCAGCTATTTGATCATACTTCAGTTCAATAAAACACGTGCATCGGACAGCCTTTGCCCTCCGCGGCGCCCAAACCATCCAATTCGCTACGCACAGGCTCCTCACTCGCTATCGTAAGGCCGATCCATTGAAGGCACGGAAAATCCCGAAGCGCCGCCGTATTCACAATCAGTGTTTTGGCCAGACAACGCCTTGATTCAACTTGGTCACAGGCGCCATCCCTTTGTAGATGAATCGCTGCACCCGTCGCCCGTTGTATGTCTCAGTCACATAAAGATTGCCCTTCAGATCAATCGCGATGCTGTGGGCTCCATAAAATTCACCTGGTTGGTGACCGCCATCGCCAAAGGTCGTAACTTCAGCCAGTGTCTTGCGATCGATGATCTTCACTTTCTCGCTCACGCCATCGGCCATAAAAATCCAATTTTGTTGTGGGTCCCGGGAAAACGCTATATCCCAGACCGACCCGTCACTTTTCGTATTTGTCTCGAAACGGGCTTCCTTGACGAATTTTCCCTCCGGCGTGAAAATTTGCAGCCGATCATTGACGCGATCGCACACATAGATCATTCGATCTACTGACATGTCGGCGCAATGCACGGGGTTGCGAAATTGTTGCGCGGGTGGCGCTGCCGGATCGTAGGCGCCCAATGAAGTGTCGTCGGGCTTGTTGCCATAGGCACCCCACCAGCGCTTCATTTTGCCAGTATCAGCGTCGAGAACAGCAACCCGGCGATTAAGGTACCCATCTGCGATATAGGCTTCGTTTTCTCTTTGATCGACGAAAATTTTGGCGGCGCGGCCGAAATTGCTGGGATCGCTGCTGTCGGCAGCAAAGCCGGCGACGCCGCCTTCAATGCTGGGATCAGCTGGCGCATCATCCTTGCGGCGCGCGCCTTTCTTGCCAACCTGCATCAGGAACTTGCCGTCCTGGGTGAATTTCAATATCTCCGAATCATCACGGCCGTTTCCGCCGATCCAAACATTGTGTTTGTAATCGACAAAGATCCCATGAAGCGACGTTGGCCATTCATAGCCCTCGCCCGGACCGCCCCAGCTGCGCATAAGATTCCCCGCCTGGTCGAATTCCAGCACTGGCGGCGCGGCCGCACAGCAGTCACCAGTCCCGAGATCAAGCTGCTTTTCCGTTATGCTTAGCAGATTGCCGCGGTGAATGATCCAAACATGATTATCGGCATCAACTGAAACGCCAATGGTTGGCCCTAAGATCCAGTGGTTGGGAAGCGGCTTAGGCCAAGCCACGTCCACTTCGAATCGCGGCGCGATCGTCGCAGCACTTGCCGGACTCATGGGCGGTGCGAGAGCTAGCATGACGAACGCTAGAGAGGCGCTCGCTGATTTCACGAGAAAAATAATCTTTTTCATGTTTCACGAGCTTTCGTCAAAATGTGTAAGTCAGTCGACCGTAATAATAACCGCCATTTGGATTAAAGACGCTCGCTATCGGCTGGAATTCAGTTGTTCCTCCACTGACAAGTTGCGCGGCGCCCGTCGTCGCGTTGGGAGTCGTAGTTGCGAATTTCAGGGTATCGGGGCGAACGTTGAAAATGTTGTTGCCGCCGAGAGCGAATTGCAGGCCATCACTGATGTTGAACCGGCCTTCAAGATCGAAGATCCCTACGCCAGCTTGATTTTGAACGAACAGCGGAGGTCCGCCATTGGGAGTGTTGAATTGATGGACTGGCCCATAATAGGTCTCCCGTGCCGTCAGCCCCCAATCGTCTAATGACCAATTGGCTGCGAGGCTGAGCTTTTCATTGGGTGCATCATGCACAAAATTGAACAGAACATAGGGCTGGAAGAAACTGGCGTTGGGATTTGATGCAAGCAACAAACCGGGAACCGGATTCACAAACTGCAATGTTGTCTCATTATAATTGCCCACCAGGGTCCAGTTGACCAATCCCAGCTCGCCGAAATCTGTGGGATAATTGACGGTTAGATCTACGCCCTGGCTGGTAGTGCTAAACCCGTTCAAGAACGCGCTTACGCCATTTTGCGCAGCCGTCGGATCGAGCGAGTTGCCGGCGGCGATGATAGCGGTATTGACCAAAGGTGTATTGATAGCGCCACCCACGCTATTCACCGTTCCCGAGCGAGCAATTCGGTTGCCCAACGCTAGGCTGTAAGCATCGACCGTAATATCCATGTCAGGAAATGGGTGCGCCACGATACCCAAACTGAAACTCGTGGAGATCTCTGGCTTCAAATCTTGAAGGCCTAAGATTTTTGCAGCATTCGAATCCGCTTGCAGTTGGACGGTAGCAAAAGTTGGTGTCACAACCGTCGCGGTATAGAACTCCTCCTCTAATGTAGGAGCGCGGAATCCTGTCGAAATCGTTCCACGCACGGCAAATTGCGGACTGAAGTCATACCGTGCGGTGATCTTGCCAATCTGAGCGTCACCGAAATCCGAATAATGCTCAGCACGGCCCGCGATATCGAGCTGCAATTCTGGAATCGGAGCCACAGCCAAATCGATGTAAGCAGCATAGTTCTTGCGGCTATGATTTCCCGCATTCGAAGGAACAAAGCCCGGAAAAGACTGACTACCCTCCTTATAATGCGATGCGGCATCACCGGCATTTAGGGCGTAGGTATCTTCGCGGGCCTCTACACCGAGCGCGACAGTGAGAGGCGAGGCTAAACCAACGTTGTATTGATGGGTGGCGTCGATTGTTCCGACAAACTCAGTGGCCGCGAAGCTTCCGGTATCGAAGGTCGTGGGCGACGTATGAGTATCGATAAATAGTGAGCGATTGCCCGAATTTACAACGTTCAACTTAGCAATATCTTTGCCATAGCTGCCAGCGATATCGACGTCCCATCCCGCAAAGCCGAACTTGACACCACCGCTATACTGGTAATCGTCCTCGGTCATTGTTTCCAGAGGGTTGAAGCCCTCTGGATACATAGCAAGTTCACCTGGCGTGTAGAGAGTGCCCGCTTGACCCGACGAGACAACCAGACCCTGCGCATTCAAGCCGTTATTGCCGAGCGTCGTCACACCCGGCAAGGCATGGGTCGCAACAGACGATGCTTCGCCCACAAAGCGACCTGTAGCTGTCGAAACACCGATAGCGCACGCTGGCGTGATACCGTCTGCAGCGAGTGCGGTATTGTAACCTTGATGATTACTGGCGCTACAAGGCTGACTTGAGCCAGGCGCTGCAATGATCTGGGTCGGTAAGCGGATAATCTCTTCGATCCGAATATAGCGATGCGCTAGGCTACCGGTGCTATAAAGGTGAATGTTTTCGCCGATGTCATAGCCAGCGTTATACATTCCCATTGTCGTATTATATTCGGCATCGCCCTGCTGATTGACGCGGGGATAGTGCGCCATGGCTTCCCGTGTCGCCAGTGGAATGCATACACCTCCAGAGCAAGGGATAATCCCGGCTGCGTTAGGCGTATTGCCAATTGTTCCCTCCGGTACGGTTTGACCTAGAGCATTGATCAGGCGCGCATCAGCACCTCCACGCACGGTGTATCCATGATATTGCTTCTCGACGGTAAGATTGACGAAGCCCCTGTCGAATAGCGGCATTCCGATATTGCTGGTGAGATCATATGTCTCGCCTTCACCATTATAAAACTGCCCGGCTGTAACTTGAGCCATGCCACCGGTCGATCTTTTTTTCAGTATGATATTCACGACGCCGGCTACAGCATCGGTACCGTATTGAGCGGCGGCGCCGTCCAGCAGAACTTCGATGTGATCGATCGACGCTTTGGGAATCAGGGATAGATCCGGTGCTGAGCTGCCCGCAAAGCTTCCAGTGCCGTTGTTTTGAAACACTGCGCTGCTATGCCGGCGCTTTCCATCAACCATCACTAACGTGTCGTTGGGGCTGAGCCCTCGCAGTGCCGCGGATAGAACCGCCGCCGCCAGATCGCCGCCGTTAACTTCGAGATTTAGCGATGGAATTGTCTGGCCCAAGGCCTGCATCAAGTTTGACGATCCGACGCCTTGAGACAAGGAATCCGCACCCAATACGGTGATGGGCGCAGAGCTGTCAGCGGCTGTCATACCCGTGACGCGGGTGCCGGTTATGATAACGGTTTCCTGTGAGGCGTCCGCCGCTCTAGGGGGCGTTGCCTGTGCCAATGCTCCCGAAGCACCGGTTGCTAAAAAGAGCAAAGTGCCCGATGCAAGCAGTTGCCACCTTAGAGATTTCGCCATTTTCCCCGCCCTAAAGATGTTCAGTGGTTGTTAGTGACAATCAGATGAGTCTCGTTATTCAACGGCGATCGAGCGCAAAATCATCTTTGCGCTTTGACATCGCCCTCTTTTACTGCATCGCTGTAATTGTTGCCGAAATGCGTACGGATGTAGTTGATTACATCCGCCACTTGGCGATCGCTTAGATAAACACCGAGGGCGGGCATTGCTTTCTGACCATGTAGGATCACCGCAATCGGATACCCTGGTACTGCTAGTTTGGAATCGCTGACTAGCGCGGGGTAAGAGCCGGCACCAATGGCACCTTTGGCGCCGGCCATATGGCAGGCTTGGCACGCTCCATCGAAAATGGCCTTGCCACCTTCAAATGGGAATGGCCCTCCCCGCGTCATCGGGCCAGCACCCATTGTCTGCCCTGACACATTTAAGGAAGAGATACATATAATCGCGCTGGCGACGATAAATGACAATTTCATTTGTTTTCTCCGCCCCGCACAGCCGTCAGCTCGTCATGATGCGTTTATGCAATCTTAGGATCGCGTCGGTCGCTGACATTACCGAACCCTCTTGCCAACCAGGTAGGCGCGATGCGTGCTCGCCGGCGAGCATGATGCGCCCGTCCAACGCGCAAAGGTTTTCGTAGTGTGCTGCGCGCCCTGCCTCGGTCCATTGGCCAGCACAGCCCAACGTCCATGGCACGCGGTGCCAGGCGACCGCCACCCCGCACTCAAATTCTTTCCTGTATTGCGGATGTATTTTCTCACCGTGCGCAAGCGCGTCTTCGATGCGTTGCGCCGGCGCTTTCGCCGCCGCCTCAATTGCGCGGGCACCGCCTGAATAGGCGCCCATGACTACACCCTTGCCCTTAGAAAAGAAGTCCCACATTGGGTACCCAATCACGGCGCTCGGCAAATTGGTGTATGTCAGGCCGCCGAAAATTCTATCGTCTTGCTCCCAGAATCTGCGCTTGAACTGCAGTCCTACTTTGAGCGACGATGTGTAAGGCAGCTGGTTGATCGCCGCCTTCATCTTGCCGCCGACATTCATTGGAATCTGACTCAGGATCGATGCAGGGATGGTGCAAATACACCATTGGGCTTTTGCGGATTGGGGCGCACCACCCCTTTCACTGTCGACGTAAGTGGCAGTTACACCATCACTGTCTTGATGGATGTCGATGACTTTGCAATTATACTTTATTAGCCGGCCGAGTTCGGCGCCGAACGCCTTACCAATCATGCCCATACCGCCTTTGGGCTGGAACACCGTGTCCTGTGTGTGGTAATCCGCCCCCCACCCAATCGCACGCCATAGCTGCGAATCGAGCACGCTGCTTAGAGAGTCTGGCTCGGAGTATTTCGGTAGCGAATTCAGGCCGCCACCGTCAGCCAGCTCTGGCCCTCGCCTGTTAGAGCTATCTAGGCCCTTTACATATTCATATTTGGTGTTGAGCGCGCCCCAAGATCGCAGAGCTTCGAGCAACTTCTCTTGATCTTCTTTGCTTATTCTTTGATCCAGAGCCTTTTGCTGCGTGCTCTTGGCAAGCAGTTCGGCGACATAGCCATTGAAATCCGCTTGTACCTGGCGATACCTCCTGGGCTTGCCGCCATAGGCTTGGGTGTTGTGCACATAGGCGTTGTAATTGACCTGAACGAAGGGCTCCAAAGCTACCTTTAAGCGGTCAGCGTAGTGGAGGATGCCATAATGGTGGTAAGGAAGCCGCCAAGGCCCAGGATTGAAATATTGCCCTTTGTCGAACTGTACGTGCTGAACAGCGCCCCCCAGCTCTGTGAAAGTGTCGCCACCATACAGCGACCAATTCCGGCCCCCCGGCCGATTATTGAACTCGAGCACCTGAACCGAATAACCCGCATCGCGCAATTCAAGGGCCGCCACTAGCCCAGCAATGCCTGCGCCTAAGATCAAGACGGAAGTGCCACGCTTCACTGTGCCAAGCTTCGGCGGACCGGAATAACCCGACTCCTGAGCTAAACCCAAGCCGGTCATTGCGTTGTACATGGCGGTCGAACCGGCCACCGTACCGATCATATGCAGTAAGGAACGCCGACTTATCGCCATTTCCCTGGTCTCCCCTAGCCATCCACGTCAACTGCGGGATATGCCGTCCAGTCATGCCGTGTAGGCATATTGACCGTATCTGTAATCGAGTCAAGACAGCCGCGTCACCGAATAACTGCCACTGTGGTGAACGAGTCCAATGTTGCCAGCCGTCAGCCGGATCAACTCGATTTTTGCAATCGCGAGATTTGCGGCACTCAATGTCTGAAGGACGCCCACAGCCATTCGCGAATCATGGAAAAAAGAGCATGGTCCGCGGCAGGAACATTTCTTCGACAAGCTTGTGCTCAATCACATTGAAGGGGATCACATGAAGCCGCAGGATATGGTCGGTCTTTTTCAAAAGCACATGAATGCGGAATTAGCCGGTGACCTTGACACCACAATGTCCACAATGGCCTCCGCGCCACATCTCAATCATGTTCCAACAATGGCGGGCGCGTTTGGCTACGAGCAGGTAAAGGCATTTTATCGCAACCATCTGGTTGGAAAATTCTTTCCACCCGATGTCAGAATTGCAAGCGTTTCGCAGACCGTTGGTGAAAATCAAATCGTCGATGAATTGCTGATTAGCTTCACTCACACGACCGAAATAGACTGGTTGCTTCCCGGGATTTCTCCAACTCTCAAACCCGTCGAACTGGCCGTTGTGGCAATCGTCGGTTTTAGAGACGGCAAAATTTCCCACGAGCATATCTATTGGGACCAGGCGGGTGTTCTTGTTCAGATCGGCCTTCTCGATCCTTCGGGGTTACCGGTAAGCGGTGCTGAAAGTGCACGCAAGGTCGTAAACCCGACTCTTCTTTAGATGGACAAATCGCCGGCGACGTCATCACCCCAAAATGGCCAGCTAGGATCAAGAATTTCGGAATTGATAGAGAGATCCAAAGGCAATATCGCTCACGGGGAGATGCGGCGAGGAGCAGTGACTTTTCGCAGATTTTTCCCCCGCTGTACTTTAGGGGTGCGATCAAATCGGACGCGTGGGCCTTGCCGTTCTACTTTAGTTTCGCGCTCTTGGTCGGTGCGAAGTTGTACCGCAACTGCACGGAACCGCTCAGAACTCTCCACTTCAAACTCGGCAAGACGAGCGAGCTCCTCGTAAACAGCCACGCGCGCTTTCCGCAGTCGGCGCATCTTGGCGCTCGACAGATCGGCGTGGCGCTTTTCAAAGGCAGCATTCTTGCCGTCACGGAATTCCGTCGCTTGTGCTCTCAACTGCGCGGCGAGCTTGCGATGCTGGCGCAGATGACGGTCTATAATCGCCTCCGCAACGTCTGGTGCCAATTCATCCATGTGAGCCATTCGGAACCGAAACGGATCCTTAGAAGGAGGATATTGGATGGGCGCGTTTTGCCAACGAACGAGTTCTTCACGGCCAGCCTTGGTGAGATTGTATATCGTCGCTTCTCTCTTGGTTCCCTTAGTACCACCTTTTGAAGTCACCAAACCTTCATCGAGTAGCGTTCGCAGAGCGGAATAAATCTGGCTGTGCGTGGCGGACCACATCGGTCTCATCGTTTGGTCATTGCGATAAGCAAGACCGTAGCCAGAATCCGGTTGCATATTCAGGATTGTCAGAATGACGTGGCGAGTTGACATAAGGTCCATCTTATTTCGGCTGCGGCCGCGTTGCTCTAACTTTATGCCGCGCTTTGGACGTGCTTCACAAGTAGCGACGCGCCGGGTTCGACAATCCTAGTCTCTTGCTTGACTCAGGCATGAACTAGAGCATTATGTCTAGTCGGCATATCCTCCTCCAGGGAAGCATTCATGAACGAGAGGGTCGGTTAATGGCATTCAACCGACGCGAAGTGGTGAAGCAGGGAGTGGCAGCCGCGCTTGCCGGTGCCGCCCCACTTGCTGCGCTTCGGCCAAGACCGGTTTTGGCTGCCGAACCTGAACTGGTCTTTGCCAGCGACGGCGGCAGTTACCAGAAAACATTCGAGACCGAGCTTTTCCCCGAATTTTCCCGCCGTACAGGCGTGAAGAAATTGACCTTCGTCGCAGGACAGCCTGCCGACAATCTGGCGAAACTGCGCGTGCAGAAAGGCCGACCAGCTATGGATGTCATATGGCTGGCTGGTGCTGTAACTTATCAAGCCGCCGATGAGGGCTTGCTGGAAGAAGTCGACGCAACCAAAATTCCCAACCTGAAGTCCATCCGGCAGGATTTGTTGACGGAGAAATTTTCAGCGCCGGCAGGCATTTCCAGTATGGGCGTTCTCTACAATAAAGAAATCTTCGCACAGCATGGATTCGCTCGACCCACATCATGGTGGGATTTGTGGAACCCGAAATTCAAGAATCGGGTGGCGACGTTTTCGTCGAATGTCACGGGTGAGATCGCCATGCTGACCCTCATGGCCAGAGCGCTGACTGGTGATTGGAAGAATCTGGATCCGGCCTTTCAGAAGTTGCGGCAACTCAGACCTAATGTGGTGGATTTCTTCACCTCGGCGGGCAATCTCGATCGCGCCATCCAACAGCGTGACGTCTGGATTTCCACGCATGCCGTGCAGGGCGCCATCCAGCATATTCGCGCCGGTCTTCCAATCGGATTTGTCCAGCCGAAGGAGGGCGTACCTGGCTACACGGCCTCTGTCGGCATCGTGAAAGGTGCGCCCCACCCTAATGCCGCGCGCGCATGGGTAGACTATCTTTTGTCCGCTGAGGCCCAAAGCATTCTCGCGCTGAAGATGGGTTATGTCCCAGTTCACCCAAAAGCACATATTCCTCAACAATATTCGAACTTCTACCCTGACCTTGCCAAAGTCTTCATTCCGGACTGGCGATATCTGACCTCACAACTGCCGTCCATTGTCGAGCGCTGGAACCGTGTTGTCGAAGGTTGAGAGACAGGCTGGCGTTTCGCTCCACATCGATGGCGCCAAGGTCTCCTATGAGGGGGTCACTGTGCTGCATTCGCTTTCGCTGTCGGTCGAGCCCGGTGAATTTTTCTGCCTGCTCGGACCTTCAGGCTGCGGGAAGACCACTTTGCTCAATTTGGTAGCTGGTTTTCTACCATTGCAAGCAGGACGAGTTCTTCTTGGTGGCGAGGACGTAACGCTGCTTCCTCCTCAACACCGTCAGATCGGCGTTGTGTTTCAGAGCTATGCCCTCTATCCGCACATGACCGTCGGCGAAAATGTAGGTTACGGCCTCCGGATCAGGAATTGGCCTTCTGCAAAAATAACCTCGCGCGTTGACGAGATGCTTAGCCTGGTGCAATTGCAGGACAGGCAGCGTCGTTATCCGCGTCAACTATCTGGCGGCGAGCAGCAGCGAGTGGCGATCGCGCGCGCCTTGGCGGTTAAACCTCGGCTCCTTCTTCTAGACGAACCATTGTCCAATCTGGATGCACGTTTGCGCAGCGAGATGCGAACAGAACTGGCGCGAATTCAACGAACGACTGGTGTGACGACAGTCTTCGTAACTCACGACCAAGAAGAAGCCCTCAGCATGGCGGACCGTGTCGCTGTGCTCAATAGCGGCCGTGTCGAGCAAGTTGGGGCACCGCATGAGATTTATCGTCGCCCACAAACCCCCTTCGTGGCCAGCTTTGTCGGCCGGTCCAATGTCATACATGGAACGATCGAGCAGTTGGATGGGCAGGCTGTCCTGTCGGTCGGAGATCATTCATTCGGTGTGCCCTCCGGCAACACGGCCATCGAAGGGCCAACCACGTTAATGCTGCGGCCAGAAGAAATCTGGCTGGATCTTTCGCCACGAGCTGGAAACAACCTACCGGGCACAATCGTAAGCATAAGCTACGGCGGTTCCTTGATCCATTATCGCGTGTCGACGGCAGTCGGTGAATTTGAAGTGTGCCGCCTTGACAGCGAGGATTGGGCGACAAAGATCGGCGCGCCTGTTCATATCGGTTGGCCTGATCACGCCGGACATCTGACGCAGAGAAAAAACGATGCGTGATGTGTCTACAGCTTTGCAGGAAACACGGCGCAACGGTCCAATTATGCTGGCCTTGACGCCGACGGCCCTGGCTTTGCTTTGCTTTTTGCTGGCACCGTTGGCCTTGATTTTGTTCAACAGCCTTACCAAAACCACGAATGGCCGAATAGCCTTTTCTTTGACGAACTATCACCAAGTGCTCGGGGACAGCTATTATTGGATCGTCCTATACAGAACAGTTCGTATCAGCCTCCTCACCACCTTGTCGTCTCTTGTCCTCGGTTATCCAGCAGCGCTCTACCTTTATTTCTCCAAGAGCGCATGGCGGCGCGTTTTTCTCTTCATCGTCATATCACCCCTTTTTGTTAGCATAGTCGTTCGGACATACGGCTGGATCATACTGTTGGGCAGCGATGGCCCGATCAACGCGATGCTACCCGAAGACAGCCAAGCTAGGATGCTGCGTACCGAGGGCGCAATTATACTCGGACTTATGCATGTCTACCTGCCTTTTATGGTCCTCTCCCTCAATGCCACTCTGACCAAGGTGGACCGTAAGTTGCTGGCAGCGGGGGCAAGCCTAGGTGCCACAAATTTCCAGATTTTTCGCACAATATTGTGGCCGCTCAGCCTTCCGGGAATTCTCTCAGGTTGCATGGTTGTTTTCGCAATCTCGATGACTGCGTTCAGCACACCGGTGCTACTCGGCGGCGCGGCAAACAAGACACTCCCGTATCTTGTCTATCAGCAGAATCTGCTGCTCTTCAATTGGCACTTGGGCAGCGCACTGGCTTTCGTCTTACTTGCCGCCACCTTGATATGCATGACCGCGCTCCGCCACGCTACAGAGCGGGCCGCTGGGCGAGGGTTGTTATGATCCCTACCACAGTGACCTGGCACATGGCGCGGCGATTGTTCGCGATTGTATTCGCGATTTTCATGCTGGTGCCGATCGTCATAGTACTTATTTCTTCCTTTACAGCAGAGGACTATCTTCGCTTCCCGCCCCATGTTTATGGAGTCCGCTGGTATGTCGCGGCATTCCGCAATTCTACATTTCTAGAAGCAATAATTTATAGCTTCGAGATCGCCACCGTAGTAGCCGCGGCTGCGGGCATTCTCGGCGCATCCAGCGCACTGGCGCTTACGAGAAATGTTTTTCCCGGCCGCGGCGCACTTTTGGGTCTTATCATGATGCCACTTGCACTGCCGCACATCGTAATCGCAATTGCCCTGCTGCAGTTATTCTCGTTATCATCTTTGCCAATAGCGCCCTATGGTCTCGTCGCTGGGCACGTTATCGTAGTAACGCCGTTCGTCGTGCGGCTCACGATGACGAGCCTTGGCCATCTTGATCGGCAGCTGGAATTGGCGAGCTATAGCTTGGGGGCATCACCGTGGCAGACGCTCCGCTACCTAACATTGCCCTTGATTATGCCTGGCCTGGCCGCCGGCATTGTTTTCGCCTTTTTGCTCTCCTTCGACGAAGTAACTTTGTCCATTTTTCTCTCGCTACCCGGCAAGACACCGCTTCCTGTGGAATTGTTCAACTATGCGAGTCAGGGAGATGATCCCGTCGTTACGGCAGCCAGCGGTCTCATGATTCTGTTCGCTGCCGCGCTCGTTCTTATAATTGAACGCGTATTCGGCGTTCTTCGCCTCATATCTAACGAGCAGCCTTCTTTACCCTGAGCCTCACGGAGGATCGGATTTGTCTGATCAAAAAATTGTCGCACTGACCGAATCTCGACTGAAGGGCGAGCCACTAGCAAGCCTGGTGAGCGCCGTTTATGCGCCGGGTCTGGCGCGCGAAACAGAGCCTGGAGCATTTGCTGCATATCTTTGGGTAGATCTCGCGCATGTCGTCATGCTGGCGGAAACTGGCCTTCTTGCAATCGAGAAGGCAAAACCGCTCCTTCGAACGCTCCGAGACCTAAGCGACAATGGCTTGGAACTTCTGCCCATCGATCCCAAGCTAGGCAGCCTCTTGCTTCAGATCGAACGCTTCATCGCCGCCCGCGAAGGGGCAGATGTTGCAGGCATGCTGCAACTGGCCCGGAGTCGCATTGATCAGAGCGCCACTGTTGTGCGCGTGGGAATGCGGGCGGCTATTCTCGCGGCAATCGAAAATATATGGCGCTTCCAGGAAACATTGCGCCAGAAAGCCGCCGATTGGTCGGATGTCATAATGCCCGGATATACCCATCTCCAGCATGCACAGCCATGGGTCCTCGGACACTATCTCCTCAGCCATCACGATTCGCTTGGCCGCGATATAGAACGATTATTCAACGTTTACGGCCGCACCAATCTCAATTGCCTCGGCACAGCGGCTATGGCAGGCACAAGCTGGCCAATAGACCGACGCCGGACAGCCGAATTGTTGGGGTGCCCTGACCTGGTGCTGAATTCCCAAGACGCCGCCAATTTCGAGATGGACTTTCCCGCGGAAGTGGCTGCGGCGCTGTCGATTCTAATGTCGGGTCTGGGCCGTTTCGCCTCCGAGCTCTATATTTGGGCCTCCTGGGAATTCGGCATGATCGAACTCGATGACCGCCTTTGTGGAACAAGCTCGATCATGCCTCAGAAAAAGAATCCTTACGCCGTCGAACGCGTTCGTGCCTTGGCTGGTGAAGCGATCGGCTGGCTCCCAATAGAGCTGGGGATTGCCAGAACGCCGGGAACATCGGATTGCGACCAATTCTTCGCCACCGGGCACCACAGCTACTATTTTGAAACCGTTCGACAGTCGCTGATGTTAATGACCGATTCGCTTGAGACCATGAAAATAAATAGGGAACGGATGCTGCACCGTGCTGGCATCAACTGGTCAACCGCAAATGATCTCGCTGACCGCATCGTGCGCAACACCGATCTCAATTTCCGCGCTGCCCATCATGTGGCCGCCGCGCTTGTTCGCCGATCTATTGAGCGGAAAATACTTCCCACGGGGGTAACGTCGGCAGACGTGGACGCGGCCGCTCAGGAGGCGCTCGGCCGATCCGTAAATTTGGGTGACGATGTGGTCCGCGACAGCCTCGATCCCGTGCGATTTGTTGCGACTCGTACCAGCGAAGGGGGGGTGGCTCCCAAAGAAGTTAAGAAACTGCTCGACCGCGCCGCCGCCATTTCCAAGGAAGTTCGGGCACGAATTGATACCGAACAGGCTCGCCTTGTCGACGCCCAGCAAATGCTTAGTAGCGCCATCGAAAGGATCCTCGGCTCATGACCTACCGGTCCGAAACCCGAGATATCCGCATGATGCTGGCTGGTGACGTTATGCTCTCGCGACGGCTCACACCATTTGGGGAACCGGCTTATCTTGATCTGGTCGAACGGATAAGAGCAGCGGACCTGTCCTTCGCGAATTTTGAATCGACCGTGCGCGAACGGCACGAAGGTCACCCGGTGTTCCAACAAGGCACGCCGATGACGACGCCACCCACCTTGCTCGAAGACATGAAATGGATGGGCTTCGATATCTTGTCGCTGGCCAACAACCACGCCAGCGATTACGGCGTTGGCGGGATGCTGGCCACTATAAAGCATCTACGCCAGTCGAATATCGCCTTTGCCGGCTTGGGCGAGAATCTGGCGGAAGCGCGCGCGCCAGTCTATCTTGATACTATAGCTGGGCGCGTCGGCTTGGTCGCAGCGAATGCTTTTTTTTCGGCACCGGGTACCCATGCGGGCGAACAGCGGCGGGACTCGCCGGGTCGCCCAGGCATTAATCCACTTCGCTTCGAGTCGCGATATACCGTCGATAAAAATACACTGGAAACACTTCGCGCCGCGAGTGAACGGCTGGGGTTCAGCCAGGACCGTGCACGCAAGCGCAATCTGTTTTTCAGCGAAAATGAAATGCCAACTGATAAGGCGGACCGGATTGATTTTCTCGGCCAAGCCTTTGAGTTGGGTGAGACCTTCAAGGTCACGACACGAGCCGATCCAATTGATCGTACCGCCATCGCGAACGCAGTCTCAGAAGCGCGCGCGCAGGCTGACTGGGTGATCTTTTCAGTTCATTTCCACGAAATGGGCGATGGAGGAAGGACTGAAGCGCGCCGGATGATCGAATTGAGCGATCCCGCAGCCTTTGTGGTCGAAATGGCCCACGCGGCAATCGATGCCGGTGCCGACGTGGTGGTGGGTCACGGCCCTCATCTTACGCTGGGAATAGAACTCTATAAATCGAGGCCGATCTTCTACAGTCTTGGAAACTTTGCTCTGCAGAACGACACGGTCGAGGTGGTACCAGCCGAATCATACCAAAGGTTCGGGCTCGCCGACGATGCCCGGCCCAGTGATTTCTTCGCCACCCGTAATGGCAATGATACTCGTGGATTTCCCGCCACGCGCGAATACTGGGAGGGCGTCGTCGCAGAAATTCAATTTCGTGCCGGTGCGGTAACCGAAATCAAGCTCTTGCCGCTCGACCTAGGTTTTGGCCAGCCGCGGTCACAGCGGGGTCGTCCCACACTAGCTTCTGGGCTAGCCGCCGAACGCACGATCGGCCGGCTGGTAGAATTTTCCCGCCGTCATGGCACGGAAATATCCAGCGACGGAACTATTCACCTCAAGTGAAGCAAAAAAATCCATCTAGGGCCATACCTTGGTGAACGGCCAACGAAGATGCGACAACTGAGCTTGAAGTTCCGCGATCAGACGTCGATGTCGCGACCGACGCCACTTCGCCTAGCTTCTTCATAGACTTGAGCAGATATCGCGACATCCTCCAGCGCAAGGCCGTGCGAGCAAAAGACGGTTGTCGACTTATCGAAATCCGTGAAAGGGAGGCGTCCCGCAACAATATCGGCCAGATTTTCTACCTTATCCCAGGTAATGATACCGTTATGAACGGCGCTCTTGAGCGCACCACTTTCGACCTTGGCAGTTTCGCGCTCGTCAGCGACGATGAGGTCAGCCTTCTTGAAAACACTTTCGTCAAGTTCGCGCCTATTCCAATGGTTTGCGCCGACGCCAATCAGAAGTCCGGGCTTCTTTAGCCAATCGCCAAAGAAGATCGGCTCAAAGGATGAGGTGCATGTGATAATTATATCGGCAGCAGCGGCATCCTCCGGCCGATCTACCGAAGACACGTCGATTTCGAAGCGCTTGCCCGCCTCCTTTGCAAAAGCATCGCACTTGTCCTTGTTGCGCCCGTGAATAAAAGCTTGCTTGATCGCGCGAACCGCGCAAATCGCCTCTAACTGGCCTTCGGCCAGCTTGCCTGGTCCAAAGAGGCCGACAGTGCTGGCGGAGGATGGCGAGAGGTATTTTGCCGCAACCCCCGAGGTTGCGGCTGTACGGGCGTTACTCAAAAAGTGCGCTTGGACAATTCCAAGCAGTTCGCCCGTTCGTAAGTCAAACAAATAATTCCAAGCCCTACCGTAGCGGACTTTGAGATCGCGCGATCCGAAGTTCGCGAACATCTTGTATCCTGCAAGATTTTTTGTTGGCATAGCCGCTGGGCCAAGTTGCAAAAAGCCTTCATGGTAATGCTGTCCGTCGAAACCGGTAGGCATGCGTTCGCGTGGCGGCGTATACGCTCGGCGATTTCCCAATATACGAAACGCTTCTTCGATCGTCGGGATCGCAGCCGTTACTGACGTCAACTTCCTTGCGTCGTCTTCAGTCAGCAGAAGTGTCATCGTTGCTTCTCTCGCCGCTTAATGGTGCATGCAACTAAACTATGTCTCTTTCTTGCGTGCGGTCAAACCACTTGGCTGTTAGAGCGGTGACCTCAGCCAATGCCATCGAGCCATGCAAATGTCTTCCACTATCTCCGCACGGGAGAGGTGTCCGCAATTGAGGGCGGCACGTCCGTACCGAGACCGATTCAAACATTCAGAGTCGTGCGGCGAAGACCAAGCAAAATGTGCAAACCAGAACCAGTCTCTGGCTCTTCATGCGGGCATGTTCGATGACCAAGGATGACATCGAACTCGCGCAACAAGTCTTTT
>Ga0105240_10001521_pt1 | contig 39426 bp, 29 predicted proteins | sample KBSC54metaG_FD_80426 | JGI IMG/M metagenome (GOLD analysis project Ga0105240, IMG submission 80426) | Corn rhizosphere microbial communities from Kellogg Biological Station, Michigan, USA - KBS C5-4 metaG | ecosystem: Host-associated > Plants > Roots > Rhizosphere > Soil | place: Michigan, USA... | reverse complement strand
CAGTGGCTTAAGACTGGGGTGCTCACCGGGTGGAAGACGTTTGTGACCGGGAAAGGCCTTGGGAGGATGGGCTGCAGCCGTATCTGAAGGATGGGGTTGGGAAAGGCTGTCGGGGGCAGGTTTCCTGGAGAGGGAATCGCGGGCGGTCAGGCTGTCCAGATGAGCAGTCAGACTGTCTCCCCTGACCTTGACCACCATGGGATGCGTACTGTCAGGGGCAGAGACATCCAGGGTATCGCGGGCATTCACGCTGTCGGTAGCCGTTCGGTGAAGACTATCCGCCGAAGCTTTATACAGGCTGTCGACATACCTTTTGTGGAGGCTGTCCATGATCGCCAGTTTCCTTAAGGTCGCAAGCCTGTCTATCAGCCTGGCCGACATCAGCGTATCGGCGGTGACATACAGGGAGTCCTTGTCCTGCTTAATGATCATCAATGGCTTTTGGGTGGCCAGGAAAGTATTTTTCTTTTTGTCGTTGATCATATAATTGGCGATAAGGACGACGCCTTCCGCTGTATCCTTATACACGGCATTACCGATGGCGGTGCTGATGCCTGTGCTGTCGTCGATGCGGACGCTGTCGCCTGTGATCCTTTGCGATCCGTCGGTCATGATGGGGCGCCGGCCGAATTCGGCTTTATGGTTCTGCAGGTCATAGTATCCCGACCGGGTCCGCACAGTGCGGTGCGTGCTGTCCTTGAACATGATGAAGGTCTCAGTCACGAACGTGGAGACCTGGGTGCTTGTATTGTATAAGAGGCTATCAGAGGAGAGATCATATTGAGGGTCACGCAGCACTACATTTTTTTCGAAGAGGACGTCTTTTGTTGTTTCGTAGTAGGTGGCCCGCTCGCTGGTGAGCACCGACCCCTTATTGACGATCTTACCTCCATGCTCATAAGTGCCTATTTTTTCGTTCAGGTCATACTGGAGCTCTTCGGTGGTGAGTACACCCTTACCGTCCGTCAGCTTGACTGATTTCTGGAAGTGGACGATCTTTTTATCCACTTCGTATTTCATGTAGTCGGAATAGATATCCGTGGAGTCTTCGTCGTTGATATGTACGTGACCGAAAGATTCTATATAATTAGCCGCCGGATTGAGGATCATGCTGTCACAGTCGATGAGGGTCTTTTCCTGTTTGATACGTACGTCCCCGACCAGCGTGGTCAGCTGGGTGGCGGAATCCACCTGCTGGAAATGGTAGGTTTTTGCCCTCAGGATCTGTACTAACTTGATCGAGTCGCTGCCCGGCTTTCTGAAAGGGATGCCGTTCTGTTGCGGCAGCTGCGAAAAAGCTGCCTGGCTGGTGAATAGTCCACAAAAAACCAGGCACACATAGACGAATTTCCGGAAAACGGGCTTCTTAAAGAATATAACCCTTTTTGTCATCTTTACTTATTAGCGGGTTTCACCGAGTCGATGGGGGCCATCAGGGGGCCGCTCTTGTCTTTCCGGCCGAATACGGAGATATTGACATATCTTTTCGGGTGAACGCGGAAATCATCCAATAGGGTATTCAGGCTGCGGGAAGTGCTTTCCAGGTTTTGATAGAGCTTTTTGTCGTTGAGCAGCAGGCCCAGGGTGCCATTGGTGCTGTTGACCTTTGCAAGGGTCCCCTTCAGCTCGTTGACGGTACCTTGCAGACTTTCCACCGTCTCAGGGATCCTGGCTGCGGACAGGTTGGAAGTGGTCTTTTCCACATTCTCGAGCGTATGGGTGATATGGTCATTGTTCTTAGCCAGGTTGGCGGTGAACGTGTTGACATTTCTCAGGGATTGCGCCAGTGCGCCCGACTGGTTGTTCAGCATGATCTGCAACTGGGCTGTAGATGCCGCAAGATTTGCCATGATAGCGCTGAAGTTGTTTTTTAGCCGGGGATCGAACATGGTCCCAACGGCCTGTATCAGCGAGTCCAGCGATTGCAGCGTACCTCCCAGTTTCAGGATCACGGGGTTTACGCTTTCCTGTACCTGAGAGAGAAGGTTGGACTTCTTTTTGGTCTGAAGGGTATCCCCATCGCCCAGGTAGTCGGAGCCATCTCCTTTGGCGATGACGATGGAGGCAGAGCTGATCAGCCCGGAGTTGATCATGCCTACTGAAGTTTTGGGGATATTTACATCCTTTTTCAGGGTGATGGTCACTAAAATACCTCTCGAAAGGTCTTTATCCGCCTCGCTGATGGAAGCTACATTGCCTATCTGCAGGCCATTGATCAGCACCTGGTTGGATATATCCAGTCCTTCCACATTGTCAAACAGGGCGTATATCTTTTTGGTGTGCTGAAAGAGGCTGCTGCCTTTCAGCCAGTTGAACCCCAGTATCAGCGCGGCAATAGCCACCACAGCCAAGACTCCGATCTTAAATTCATTGGAAATTTTCATCTGTAAAGTTTGATCAGTATGAGTTATGTTTAGTCTCCGGTAACAAATCTCTGGTGACAAATGTAGTGAAATTGTCGTCTCCTGCCCTATAGAGAAAGTTAAGATTGCGTGCAGGTTACCGTCCTCGTCCCAGTCCGGCGGGTGAAGTTTCTCCGTTGCTCCCATGTCCTTCCAGGGTGTCCTTATATCTCTTCAACGCACGGATGACGTCCCTGACGATCTCATCCTGTCCTTCATCGCTGTTGAGATAGATCTCTTCTTCCTTATTGCTGAGGAAGCCCGTTTCGATGAGTACGCTGGGCATACCCGTTGCCTGGAGTACCTGGATGCCTTCGTCCCTTTGCATGACCCCATCGCTGTGACGGCCTGCTTTTACGAACTCATCTTCCACCAGGGTGGCAAACAGTGCGCTGTTGGCGAAATATTTCTTCTCATATAATTGGGCCCTGATCCTGGCTTCGGGTGTATTCATGTCAAAAGCCGCTTCCGTGCTGTCGCCCATGCCTGCTTCCACGTCGCTGCCCTCCCGTTGGTTGATGGCTTCTCCTTTAAATACGTTTCGGTCGGCTTTCCAGATATACGTGCCCGTGCCTATCCGGGTATTCTTTACATAGCGTGTGCGGTAGACCGGCACTTTTCTGCGTCTTTTTCCTTTGCCCACCATCTTATGACCGATGACATCGTGGACGGCATAAGTGCCGGGCGTGTGACCATCATTATTTGCATGGATACAGATAAAAAGGTCGCCTTTGGATTTATTGGCCAGTTCGGCCCTGTAGTGCAACCCCTGGTTCTTGGTGGGCATATTACCGGGCATGATATCGGTCGTGCGCGTATAAACGATCTTTATGTCGGGGAATTCTTCTTCGATGGCTTTGCCCAGCTTGAGAGAAATGGCCAGGGCCACGTTCTTTTCTTTTGAAAAAAGCCCTTCTGTGCCCGGATCGAAGCCGCCATGACCAGGATCTATAATGATGGTACGAAGGACCGGTTTCTGTCCAGGACGGGTATTGAATGCGCTGATAGAGCATATAATTCCCGTCAGAACTAAAAAACTGATCATCTTTTTCATCATAGTCATTGTTAATTTGCTTTTTCCCCGCAATCTTCACATAATCTTAATTGTGTAAAGACTATTTTTGTGCGTCCGCCAACAGGACGGAACCCCCGGTTGTATGAATATGAACGGACGCAAAATTAGCTCAAAATATTTACTGGCATTGATTTTTACTGCTATATTCTTTTCAGTAACGTTCAATAGTCCTGCAAATTATTCGTCCGTGACACGTTTTTGTAAAATATTAACTACTCCACAGGATACGATCAAGCCCGGATTTTTACCGGGGCGACCCATTTTCCGACCGGATACGATCCCCGGAAGACGGGATAGCACAGGCCAGGATACTACGGGCCGGGATACTTCGGGCTTGAATTTTCTCCGGCATGGCAATGACACTATACCCGACTCGCTTCGCCGGAACGTGGATACGCTGGATTATAAGATCAGTAAGGATACCCTGGAGGCAGCCATCGACTATAAGGCTTCGGACTCCGTGGTCATGGATGTTCCCTCCAAGAACATCACCCTTTATAATAAAGCCAACGCCAAGTACAAGGATGCGGACCTCACGGCTTACCAGATCAAATATGACCAGCTGAAGAATATGGTAATCGCCACCCCCACAAAAGATACGGCGGGGAATGTCGTCGGCCTGCCCAAAATGGTGCAGCAGGAGAATACCATGACCTCCGACACCATCTATTACAATATCAAAAGCCAGAAAGGTCTTACCCAACATACTTATACAACCGCAGGGTCGGACATGTTCGTTCACGCGGAAAAAATGAAGAAGATCAGTCCCGAAGAATATTATGGATACCGGGGGATCTTCACCACCTGTAATCTCGATACACCGCACTTCGCCTTTCGTACGAACAGGATGAAGCTTATCAATAAGAAGTTTGCCATTACGGGGCCTATCCACCCGGAATTTGAAGGGGTGCCGATACCGGTCTATCTGCCATTCGGCTTTTTTCCCATTTCCACCGGCCGGCATTCGGGGCTGCTGCCGCCTCAGTTTACAGCCAACGACCAGGCGGGCATCGGATTGGAGGGGCTTGGATACTACAAGGTGATCAATGATTATTTTGACGTTACTTTCCGGACCAACCTGTATTCCTATGGGGGGTGGAATATTTATGTCACGCCCACTTACCGGAAGCGGTACAGGTACAGCGGGCAGCTGAATTTCGCCCTGCAGAATACAAAGCTGTTGAGCTCTGCAGGTAAGGACCAATATACTACAGGCAGGACCTGGAGTCTTAACTGGGGCCATACGGTGGACGCCAAGGCCCGGCCGGGAACCAATTTTTCCGCCAATGTCAATATCATGTCCACCAAGTATAATTCGTACCTGCCGAATAATCCTACGGCCAACTATAATAACCAGCTGGGATCTTCCATCACTTATTCGAAGACGTGGAATGGCAAGTACAACCTGACGATGGGCGCCACGCACAGTCAGAACAACCAGACCCGTCAGATACAGGTGAGCCTGCCCAACCTGGCTTTTACCATGCCCACGATCTATCCCCTGCAGCAGAAAGATTTTGTCGGTACGCCTAAATGGTATGAAAAGCTGGGCATCGGGCTCACCACCAATATCTCGGGCGGCGCTACCTTCTATGACTCGGCCGCCAATTTCAAAAAGATCATCGACACCTTCCAATGGGGCGCTCAGAACAGCGTACCCATCAGCCTGGCCCTGCCGCTGAAAGGGGCTGTCCAGATCACGCCCGGGATGAGCTTTGCCAACAGGATATTCTCGCGGAAACAGATGCTGCGATACGATTCCGTCAGGAACAAGATAGATACGGTGCCTATACAAAAGGGCATTTATACGATGGAGGACATATCCTTCAGCCTCAGTCTTGCCACGGCCATCTTTGGTACCTTCCAGCATTTTGGAAAGAACAGCCGGCTGATGGGTATCCGGCATGTCATCCGGCCGACCATCAGCTTCAGTTATAAGCCGGACCTCGCCAGCAAGTACTATTATACCCTGCGAACGCCTTATACGGATACGCTCAACAAGTGGAGGGCCACCGGCGCTCAGCGGATGTCCGTTTTTTCCGGGGCTACCTATGCCCCGTTTGGAGAAGGTGTCTTCGGAGGGATCTCATTCGGGCTGGATAACCACTTCGAGATAAAGACCCGCTCGAAGAAAGACACCTCGGACGGAGGCGTCAAAAAGACCACCATCATCGATGGGATCGGGTTTAACGGCAGCTACAACTACCTGGCCGACAGTATGAAACTGTCCTATATCACCTTTTATTTCCGAAGCACGCTGGCCCAGAAGATAAATATTACGGGCGGCGCTACCCTGGACCCTTATAAGCGGGATTCCCTTCTCCGTGACTCGAAGTTTTATGCCTGGGAAAAAGGCGGAAGGTCGATTGGCCGGATCACGGCCGCCAACCTGGCTATTTCCACCAGCTTTAAAAGCAAGCCGAAGGATGATAAGCTGGAGAAAGACAAAGAGGCGCTGCAAAAGGACCAGATCCCTATGACCATGGAGGAGCAGCAGGCGCAGCTGAACTATATCCGTCAAAACCCGGCGCAATTTGCCGATTTCAATATCCCCTGGTCGTTGAACCTCTCTTTTTCGCTGAACTTTTCTACGGTCCCCAAGCCCGACTATACCGGGTTTCAAACGAATATTTCTTCCTCCATCAACTACAGCGGGGATTTCAACCTGACCGAAAAATGGAAGATAGGGCTCAACGGGTATTACGATGTGCGGTATTCGAAGATGCAGTCGCTGACCATGTCCATTTCCCGGGATATGCACTGCTGGCAGATGTCGATCAACGTCACCCCGGTGGGATATAGCCATTTCTTCAACTTCACCATCAGCCCGAAGTCAGGCATCCTCCAGGATCTGAAGATCAACCGGACGAAGTATTTCTACAACCTGTAGGCGTGTGCTGCATAATAATCCCGCATGATATCGAAGACCTTTTGCTTCAGCGTCTCCACCGTGTCGTCAGGCGCCGGTGCTACCGGCGGCAGGAAGTGCATGGATAGCCGGTGCGGACGGAAATAAAAGATCTTACCGCCGGGCATGATCTTACGGGTATTGAAGATAAGGGCGGGGATGATGGCTTTGCCCGTGTGCATGGAGAGCCGGAAAGCGCCGTTGTGAAATTCTTTCAGGGGCTGATCCGTCTTGTTGCGGGTGCCTTCGGGATAGAGACACATGTGCAGCCCCATGTCCAGCACCTCTTTCATCCTGACAAAGCTTTCTCTTCTGCTGTTCTCGTTCTTACGATCCACCAACACGCTGCCTGTGCGATAGAACATGCCGAACAAAGGGATCTTAGCCATTTCGATCTTCGCGATGGTCTTATTACCGCCGGGTATGCCGGGGGTAGAGACGGGAACATCTATCAGTGCGTTGTGATTGCAGGCGACGATATATGCCTCTCCTTTTTGGAAATGCTCTTTGCCTTTTATCCGCAGGGGGCAGCCTGCCAGCGGCAGAAAAACGCCCATCCATACCCGCGCCTGCCGGATGAAGATGCGGGTCTTTTGCGGGTCCTTACGGAAATAAGAGAAGAGAAGAAAGGGGATCATGAACAGCAGCATGGTAACGATAAATAAAATGATCACCCACACGGCCCACAGACGCCAGACAATATCGCCAAAGGAAAATTTTTTACTCATATGTTTGGTAGCTTCCAATCGATGGGCGTGATGCCTTTGCTTTCGAGCCAGGCATTGGTCTTTGAAAAATGCTTGCAGCCAAAGAATCCCTTGTCAGCGGAAAAAGGGGAGGGATGCGCTGCCTTGAGCACGAGGTGGCGCGTCTCATCCACCAGGCTTTGTTTTTCCTGTGCGAACTTTCCCCAGAGCAGGAAAACGCAGTGTTCTTCCTGGGCAGAGATCTTTTCGATAACGGCATTGGTGAATTCGGCCCAGCCGATGCCCGCGTGGCTCATAGGTTCATTGGCCCTTACGGTGAGAGATGCATTCAGCAGCATCACGCCCTGCTCGGCCCAATGGGTCAGGTTGCCGTGATTGGGGATGGGTATGTCGAGATCGCTTTTCAGCTCTTTGAAGATATTGACAAGGGAGGGAGGCGGAGGAATGCCTTTTTGGACGGAGAAGCTCAGTCCGTGTGCCTGTCCGGGGCCATGATACGGGTCCTGACCCAGCAGGACGACCTTCAGGTTATTGAAAGGGGTAGTGTTAAATGCGTTGAAGATAAGACTGCCCGGAGGATAGATGGTTTTTCCGGACATTTTTTCGGATTTGAGATGCGCAGCGATCTGGAGGAAGTAAGGCTTTTCAAATTCATGTTTAAGCACCTCTTTCCAGCTCTCTTCTATTTTTACATCCATGCATGGGTGTTTAGGCGCCTAAGATAGGACAATCTCCCTAAACCTCCTGATGATGGTGCGTAGCGACCTTGTTGTAGTCGTCGATAAGCTTCCGCTGCAGATCGAAAGGTACCGGCGCATATTCGAGAAATTGCATCCTGAATTTGGCCCTGCCCTGGGTGAGGCTTCTCAGGGAAGAGGAGTAATCGTACATTTCGGCCAGCGGCACCCGGGCGATGATCTTGGTAAAATGCCCTTCTGCGTCCATGCCTTCGATGATAGCGCGACGGGTCTGCAGGTCGCTGATGATACCTCCTGTCTGGTCATCAGGACAGAGTACCGCCAGGGTATAGATAGGTTCCAATATCTGGGGGTCGGCCTGCTGGAACGCTTGTTTAAAGGCCATCAGCCCGGCTATTTTAAAAGAGATGTCGTTGGAGTCAACAGGGTGCATTTTCCCATCGTACACGATCACCCGCACATCCCGGACATGAGAGCCCGTCAGGGGACCTTCATGCATTTTCTCCATGACACCTTTCAGTATGGAAGGGAGGAACCGCAGATCGATGGCCCCGCCGACGATACAGTTGAGGAAGATAAGCTTCCCGCCCCACTCCAGGGTATATTCTTCCCTTCCTCTTACGGAAAGCCCTTTGGGATCGGGCATGCCTTCGAACCAGGGCTCCACCTGCATGAATACTTCGCCGAACTGGCCGGCGCCCCCGGATTGCTTTTTATGCCGGTAGCTCGATTGCACCATCTTCCGGATGGTCTCCCTGTAGGGGATCCGGGGTCTTTCGAAGTTTACGTGCAGATTTTTCGCTATATGTTCCAGCTTCCACTTGATGACGGAGAGATGCAGTTCGCCCTGGCAATGCAGGATGGTCTGTTTCAACTCTTTGGACACTTCCACGATGACGGTGGGATCCTCTTCCTGCACCTGGTGCAGGGCCATGGATAGTTTTTCTTCGTCCCCTTTTTGAGCCGGCTCGATGGCAACGCTCAGCAGGGGTGGGGGAAAATCGATGGGGGCCAGTTCGAGACTATGTCCCCGGGCATGGAGGGTATTGTTGACGTGGGTATGTTTCAGTTTGATAGTGGCGCCGATGTCTCCTGCAGTGAGCTGGTTGACGGCGGTGCGTTTGCCGCCTTCCACGACAAAAAGCTGGTTGAGCTTTTCGGTAACGCCGTTGGATTCGTTTACCAGCTCCATACCGGATCTTACGGTACCTGAATAGACCTTGAATAAGCTCATATCCCCGATGTGGGCTTCGGAAATGGTTTTATAGATAAAGATGCAGGGCGGTCCTTCGGGGTCGCAGGGGAGCAGGTCGCCGGATAGTGTTTCCTGTGGCGGCATTTCAGCGGGACAGGGGCATACGTTGTCGATAAAGCCCATGATGCGGCCGCTGCCCATATTTTTTTTAGCGGAGAGACAGAAAAGGGGGAAGAGATCGTGGTTGATCATGGCTTTTTTCAGTCCCTCCCGCATTTCGTCCTCGTCCAGCTCGCCTTTGTCAAAATATTTTTCCATAAGGGTTTCGTCATTGCCGGCGATGGCCTCGATCAGGTCTTTATGCAGTCTGTCGGCCCTTTCCCGCTCTTCCTCCGGGATCGGCAGTTTTTCGGGCTTGCCGCCTTCGCTGGGGAACTTATACATGGTCATGCGGAGGACGTCGACAATGGAGTCGAATTCCAGACCCGGGTTTAGCGGGTATTGGACGACGATCACGTTGGGACCGAAGTGGTCCCGGGCCTGGATGACCGTCGTGTCGAAGTCGGCCTTATCCTGATCCAGCTTATTGATAGCCAGGAGCATAGGTGTTCTGAACTTTTCGGTATATTCCCAGATGAGGTCAGTACCTACTTCTACTCCGAAATTGGCGTTGAGCAACAGGACCCCGGTGTCCGCCACACGCAGGGCCGACACCACCTCCCCCACGAAATCGTCATAGCCGGGCGTATCGAGGATATTGATCTTATAGCCCCGCCATTGGGTATGAAGGAGTTTGGAAAAGATGGAATTGCCCCGTTGTTGCTCCAGCTCGTAGAAGTCGCTGACGGTGTTTTTTTCTTCGATGGAGCCGCGGCGGGTGATGAGTCCTGCTTCGTAGAGCATGCATTCGGCGAGGGTAGACTTGCCGGAGCCGGCATGGCCTAACAGGACTATGTTCTTGACGTGAGAGGTGTCGAAACTAGTCATGGCAAGCGAATTTCCTATTAAGTTACGGAAAGATGGGAGTAAGCGGAAATTTTTCAGGACAAGAATTGACGGGCAAGTCTCCGGGGCTGAAAATGGAGATTGCCTGCGCAAAAGACAAAAAGTTGTAACTTTGCAAAAGCTTTCACCTGCCCCGACTTTCCGTGGGGGGCTGTCTGGAATGTTCATCCCGAAGTATAGCATCGCTAAAGTGCCATCGATTTTGATTAAACTGCCTTCTTGTCTTATATAATGCCAGGGCGTACCAGTTTTGGCAGTCTGGAGAAAGGACCGAATATATGTGAATATTGGCAATCAATCAGATGTAAAAAGGCCTAAATCAGGAAGGCTTTTTGACTCTATTTTGGAAACTAAAAGAGGAAATAAATATGGCAGAAACATGGAACAAAAGAGAACGAGAAAGAAACAAGCAACAAAAAAAGAAAGAAAAGCTTGAAAAAAGAAAAGAGCGTAAAGAGCTGAACAAAGGCAAACATGATCTCAACAGCATGCTGGCGTATGTCGATGAGAATGGGGATCTTTCTTCCAAACCGTTAGATCCAAGGAAAAAGGTCATGATCAATGTGGAGGACATCGATATAAGCGTACCCAAACAAAAAGAGATCGATCCGGCGGACCTGATCCACACAGGCATCGTCACGTTCTTCAACAATGATAAAGGCTATGGCTTTATCAAAGACCTGGCTACACAGGAAAGTGTCTTCGTACACGTAAGATCGTTGGAGGAGGCCGTGAAAGAAAACAATAAGGTCAGTTTCGAGATCGAAATGGGCCCCAAAGGACCCAACGCCATCAATGTAAAGATGGTCAGGGCTTAGGAGGGGGTATTTAGCACAAATCAATTGTAAATTTCATGAACAAACAAAAAGCAATTCTTGCAGGCGGTTGTTTTTGGGGCGTGGAAGAACTCATACGTGATTTATCCGGGGTCATTTCTACCGTAGTCGGATATACGGGCGGGGATGTGCCCAATGCAACCTATCGTAATCATGGGACGCATGCGGAGGGGATCGAGATCGAATTCGATGCGGATGTATTGTCATATCGGAAGCTGTTGGAATTCTTTTTCCAGATACATGACCCGACCACCAGGAACAGGCAGGGAAATGACAGGGGGACGTCTTACCGGAGCGCGATCTTTTATCTCAATGAAGAACAGAAAGAGACAGCCGTGAGCCTGATCGCCGAAATGACGGCATCCCGCAAATGGCCTGGGCCTATCGTCACGGAGGTCGTGCCTGCCGGACCGTTCTGGGTGGCCGAAGAAGAGCACCAGAATTACCTGCAGAAGCATCCTTACGGGTATACCTGTCATTATGTACGGCCGGAATGGACGTTGTCGAAGGTGAGTGAGGGGCAGTAATAATCTTGTCAGAATGAGTATCTCAACCGTTAGTTGATCAGCTCCAGTATCCCTTCATTTTGTATGATCATCATTCCCTGTCTGTCTGCTGTAATACCTTTTTGTAACGTGTACGTATAAAGGGGATGCGCCCCGTCCATTATGGTGGGCATGTAGACGCATTGGATATTACTATGGCTTTTCAGGACTTCTCCCACCTCGATGATATGGGTTGAAACGATAAAAAGACAATCCCTGTAGGCGGAGAATGCCTCCGTTACCGCCAGTGTACCATCGTAAGCATCCTTTACATTGGTGCCCTTGAACAGCTCGTCAAACATGATCAGCAATCTTTTGCCCTGGCTGACAGCTTCCGCCGCCTGTTTTACTCTTATTACCTCCGCATAGAAATGACTGTAGCCCAGGCTCATATTGTCCGCCACATTGATGGAGGTATAAAGACCATCCCGGACCGAGAAATCCATGCCGGCGGCAGCTATTGGAAAACCCATATGCGCCAGGTACAGGGCGATGCCTACCGACTTCATCCAGGTGGATTTGCCTGCCATGTTCGCTCCCGTAAGGAACTGCACATTGCTGTTCCCGTCAAGCGACAGTTGATTGCCTACGGCTGTTTTTATACCCGGGTGGTATAGCTCTCTTGCTGAAAGTATATTTTTCTCCGGCGGCCATGCCCGGGCGTATATGAATCCCCCGGATCGTGCGACATCGCTCACCGCCATATACACATCCAGTTCGTATATGAAGGACAGGAATCCTTCCATCTCTTCATGCAATTTGGTTTTTAGAACATGTTCGTAAAAAACGAGGGTTTTTATCGGCAGGGTTTGATAGATATCGATGTTCCGCAGTTTTTCCAGCCGTGGGTCGGACAATATTTTCCTGATGGTCTGTATGCGATGTGCATAAGGGCCTGTGGAGAGTTGTGGTGTTTCCAGAAAGACGTGGCATTTTTTCAACGTGACGATGGTCGCGTGCAGACCCTGCACAGCCTGTTTATATCGCTCATCCCGGGTTAGCGCGGCAAGACCTCTTTTTATAATGGTGCCTGTCCAGGAGGTCAGAACACTGCTGCCTGCGGATGTATCCAGGTATTCCCGCATCAAAAGGATCTCCTGTACATCGAAGGGGAAGACCATCGCTGCCTCCTGGAAGAATCGAAATATGCCGCTCCGTTCATTGATGACAGATGCATTGTCGAGGGGTGTGCGGAACATGCTGTCCAGCAGCTGCTCGCCGCCTCTTGTCCTTACCCGGTTGAAGAGGCTGTATATGGACCCCTGTCTGAATTTCCCCAATAGGTTCAACTCTTCCAGTGTTTGCGTATCTATACTAAAGCTCATGGTTGTTGCGTCTGTTTTAAGCCGTTTTTCAATGTGTCCAGGATCCCTTCGTTCCGGATGATGATCATGCCGTGCCGGTCATCCGTTATACCCTGCTGCAGCGTATAAGTGTAGGAAGGCTGATGACCGTTCATATGGGTGGGGAGGTAAGAGAATCCGATGTTGCTCTTTTGTTTCAATGCTTCTCCTGCCTCCACGATGTGTGAAGAGATGATGAACATACTGTTCTTTTTCCCGGCAAAAGCATGGGTGATGGCAACCGTGGCTTCCTGCGCATCCTTTACGTTGGTGCCGCGGAACAGCTCGTCGAATATGATAAACAGCGATTGTCCCTGGCTCAATTCCCTGGCTACTTTTTTTACCCGCAGGACCTCCGCATAAAAATGGCTGGCCCCGATACCCAGGTTATCCGGGAGATTGATCGTGGTATAAATGCCGTCCATCACGGAGAATCTCATGGCGCCGGCTGCCACGGGGAATCCCATATGCGCAATATACATTGCCGTGCTTACAGCACGGAGGAAGGTGGATTTTCCCGCCATATTGGCCCCCGTGAGAAAGATCACATTTTGATCCGGGCCCATCGACAAATTGTTCTTTATGGGGGTTTTCAGCTCCGGATGATATACGTCCTCCAGCTGCAGTACGCTCAGACCTTTTTCCAGGGCTATGGGAAAAACGAATTGCCGGTCAACAGCTGTTTTTGCTACTGACAGGTATACATCCAGGTAATAGATATGCCGCAACAGCTGTCCGATCTTATGCCGCTCGCGCACCCTGAAAAGGGTGTCGTAGGCTGCGACGGCGGTGTAAGACAGTTTGCTTTCGCCTCTGAGCGCGGGTTCGAATGCCGGGTCGGTGATCAATATGGAGATGGCTTCCCGCTCGTCTGCGTAGGCGGAGATACCATTCACGTCTCCTGCTATGAATGCGCTGAGCTGCCGGATCATCGTTATCACGGATGTGACACCGTTGTGTATCTCTTTCTCGCTGTAAGTGCCTTGTCCACGGCTATGTCCCGTACGTTCGTCCGGGAGCTTTATGTATTTCTCCGTCATATCGATGGTTGCTGCATCGAATGGGAACTTCAAGTGCAGGCGGGCAAAATGTTTGAGGATGCTGCTTCGCCGGTTGATCGTCTCTTTATCCGACAAAGGGTGCAGGAACATCTCTTTCAGAATGGCCTCGCCCCCCTGGGTATGGGTATGATTGTACAGGTCATAGATGCCGGCGCTGTCGCGTCTGCCGAATATGCCCAGGTCAGTGATCGTTTGTTCGTCTGTGTGCAGGGCCATTTTTATTTTCTTTTACGCCGGATGAGGAGTACGCTTCCCAGGAGCAATGTCAGCGCCGGGAGTATCCAGATATATATTATTTTCATTACCTCCACGCCTTTTGCAGTAATGAACAGTAAGTTATCCTTTGGGTCCTCTTCGGGTGTATAGATGGGAAATTTTCCATCGTCCAGCCAGCTATAGATGGCCCTGCCGAGATATATACCTCCATTCCTGAGGTTGCTCATGAAATCCGCGTCGCCGCAAACGATGATGCGCTGCTGCCGGTGATTTACCTGGCGGGTCAATGCAAGGGCTGTCGGGAAAGAGCCTTTGATATCTCCTTCCTGCGGGCTGAACACTGGTGGTGTGGAATCCGTCACCAGCCTGCCTGCTTTTAACCAGGTCCGTCCGCCGAGCGTCATCAATAAGGGTGTTGCCGTATAGGGTCCCTGGATAGCATGGGCAAGGGCGGTCGCCCCCGGCATAAACTCTTTCAGACTGTCGCCTTTTTGTTTCAGACGCAGCAGCTCGTTTTCTTCCGCCAGGTCGCTGCCTGCGGCCGTGACATACGGCTGGATCATGTGCGGCATTTCATCTTTGGTAGGCTCGACGAGGATGCCGTCCATCAGCTGTACACCCAATCGCTGTAATAAGGGATTGAGTACATGTTGTTTACCGGGCTCGCCGAGTATCAGCATATTGCCGCCATTATCCAGGTAGCGCGTGATCTTTGCCTGGGCGGCATCGCTCAGCATGATCTTGGGGTCGGCCAGCACCAGTGCTGTGATGCCGGGTGGGATATCTCTTGTGCCCAGGGAAAGGGTGTCAACGTCAAAACCCAGGTTGACCAGCGAATAGCGGTAATCAATGGCGAGGGAATGCAGCCGGTATTCCCGCTCGCCTTTCTTATGGATATCCCGTTCCAGGTCGCCCGTCAAAAAAAGGATCCTGGGCATGTCTGCCTGTAACAAGCGCTTGATGGCAGCAGCTATCTGCTGCTGCACCGGCCAGAATATATTGTCGTCATAGGTCCGCAGGAAGGTAGTCCGGCCTTTGTATTTCAGCTGCATCACCAGCCGGAGCTTTTCCGGCAGGAGGGTTACTGTTCGACGGACTTGTTCCGGAGTTTGAAATCGGGAGATATGTTCATCGTAGACCTCCGCCAGCTGTTCCGCCATCTGCCGGGGAGTCTTGCCGGGAAACGCCCTGTGCAGATTGCCATCGTCGATGCTGCTGTCATAATCATAGTAGTTGACATAGCGAAATTGGATATCCGGCTTGAAACGTATATAAGGGTCCCAGAGCGTCGACAAATACCGATTGCGGTTTTCCGGTAATCCCTGGCTGGCGCCGCCGCCCAATATATTGGTATAGAGGGTGACTTCCAGCGGTTCTGTTCCCAGCTCCCGGATGATCTGCTGCGTGCGGGGATGGATGGTATTGTCATTGTTCGCGGTGGCATCCCAGTAAAGGGTGAAGGCCGGACGGGAGCTGATATAACCGATCAGCAATGCCGATACCGTCACGGCCAGGTAGTTCCTGGCTTTTATATACCAGGGCCTGGATGCCCGTTCACCTTTAAGCTTCAGCAGCGTAAAGGCTACGAACATGTAAATGATGACGGCAAAATAGATCACATCTTTTGTTGTGATCAAACCCTTCAGCATTTTTTCCGCCCGTCCCGACATTGACAGGAAATAAGTGAGGTCCCTTACAAAGTCGAATTGCTGCCACAGGCTCCCGATGCGGCCGAGGATAAAGATGATCACAAAGCTGCCGATGGCGGACACGATCTGGTAAACGGTGAGGCTGGACATGAACAGTCCGATGGCCGAATAGGCGCATACCAGCAGGTAGAACCCGAGGGTTGCGGAGAAGAGCAGTCCATAATCCACCTGCCGGATGTTGAACGCTCCTGTGACCATGAAGATGCCCATGACCAGCAGCAGCAGCAAGTTATAGATCATTACCGAGAAGTATTTCCCCAAAACGATCGCGCGCACCCTGACAGGGGAAGAGTACAGCAATTTGATGGTGCCGTTGTTGATCTCCCGGCTGATGAGACCCATGCAGAGCAAGGGGACGAACAGGTATAGATTTTGTAACGAGTTTATAAAGATGCCATCCGGGTTCATAAAGATGCGGAAGGTCAGCGACGTGCCGAAATCCTTGAATTTGGGATTGTTTTTGAGCAGGAGGTCCTGCCATTTGGCGGCGTTGGATAACGCATTGGTATAAAACACGGCGGATTGTACCATGAACGCGATGGCAATGAACCATGCCACGGGAGAATAGAATAAGTTGCGAAGCTCTGTCTTCGCAATTTTGAATATCATCTTCATTGGTTAAAAAAATTATTCTTACGGATGCGATTGGGTGGATAATTGTTTGAAAACGTCGTCCAGCAGTCCTTTGTCCAGGCTGATCTCCCGGAGTTTCCATCCATGCTGTACGCTGGCTGCCACCAGCCTTTCCGCGATCTCCTCGTCGCTGTCGAAGTAAACGCGAACCTGCCGGTCGGTGAGGTGTTCGACTTTGGTGACGCCCTGCACCTTCAGCAGCTCTGTTGCCGGGGGAGGGTTTTCCATCCGCACGGAAAAGCTGTGCGGATGGATATAATCGTTGAATGCTGTCATGGAATCCGAAAAAACAATCCTCCCGGCTTCGATCATAATGACCTCTTTACACAACAGGTGTATCTCAGATAATATATGAGAGGAGAGGAGCACGACATGTTCGTGTGCGATCTCCCTGATCAGCTTCCGGACCTCTATCAGTTGGTTGGGGTCCAGCCCATTGGCAGGTTCGTCCAGGACCACCAGCTTCGGCCGGTGGATAATGGCCTGGGCGATGCCTACCCGTTGACGGTAGCCTCCCGACAGGTTGCGTATCAGCCGGTGGCTGAAATGGGCAATACCACAGCGATCTTTTACTTCCTCTACGGCTGCGGGTATCTTTTCTTTTGGTATCAGTCTTAACTCTGCGCAATAGATAAGATACTCGTCGATGGTGAGGTCTGTGTACAGGGGTGGGTCCTGTGGCAGGAACCCGATGTCCCTTTTGGCCAGTTCCGGTTCTTTCCGGATATCCATACCGTTGATAAGGACACGGCCTTCCGTCTGGCTCAGGACGCCGCACAGGATGTTCATGGTGGTGGACTTGCCTGCGCCATTCGATCCCAGCAGGCCGACTGCGCCGTACCGGTCGATCTCTATATTGATATCACGTATGGCCCAGGTGCTGTTATACTTATGGGAGAGCCCTTCGACTTTTAATATACTCGTCATATGGATCGAATTGACTGGGATTTAGGAAGTGGTGGTATAATTTTCGATCAATATTATTTTCAGGGTGGTTGGGTCGCCCGGCAGTCCCAGCAGGGCCAGGGTGAAATTCCGGAAGCGCCGTTTGTTGTAGTCGGTAATGTTTATATTATTCACATTGAGATTACCGATGAGCGTGCCGGTGGCTGCGTCGCGGAATTCGAAGTTGTAGCCGGTGATGTTGGAAGTGGCCGGATAGTTCTTAAAACCGGTGATGCTTTTATAGGCCAGGCTGCTTACTTCCGAACCATTTGCGCTGCCGGTGATGTTGATGCTGACCGGCGCGCTGCCGGGTTGCAGATTGACAAACCGGATGCCCAGGCTGCTGTCCGTGGAAGGATGGTAGGGTAGGAGATCGGTGGTGAACAAAGTGTCCGGCGCCGACATAGTACCGGTGAGGAACAATGTATGGATCGTCCCTACCGCCAGGTTGAGGGTAAGGTCGAACACCGGTGTGCTATGAGCGGTGGTATCGGGGTAGTGGTAGATGGTCAGTTTTTGTTGTCCGCTGTAAGACCCTTTCTGCGCATTGGCATTCCATACGCCGTATACAAGTTGTAACGCGCTGTTATACCAGTTCAGCGGTCCGTCGTTGCCAAAATTGGTCGCCAGGGAGGGACTGCTGCCCGGCACTGCGTTGATCAGTGTTAAGGATGCTGTGCCGGGGGCCGTTTTTTGTTTCGTGCAGGACAGCAGGACGCATATCGCCATCCACATGGGGAGCTGTCTGAGAAATATATGGTTCATAATGTTATTTGTGTTGATGATTAATAACCTGGATTTTGCACCAGGAAATGGTCTGTCCGTATCTCGGCAGGTGGAATGGGATACTGCAGCTGGTAGTCGCCTGCCCAGGGCTGCTTTTCTGTAAGGGCGGACAATATATCGTGCGCCTGTCCTGTCCGGCGCAGGTCCATCCACCGGTGTCCCCACTCCGCAAAAAGCTCTACCTGTCTTTCATGGGCTACAGCAGCGGTCACCTGTGCGTCGGTCAAGGAAGAGGATAATCCCGCCAATCCCGCCCGGCTGCGGAGGATATTCAGGTCGGCGATCGCCGCAGCACTGCCTCCTGTGGCGCCATTGGCCTCCGCCTCCGCCCGTATCAGGTAGACCTCCGCCAGCCGGAACACCATATAATACTCGGAGGAGGGCGCACCATATGCTGCATCGCCGGGACCCAGCTTATACTTATAGGGGTAATAGGTAGTACCCGAGCCGCCATTATTCGTGCTGGCTACCCATGCGCTGCGGCGAAGGTCCCCCGGCTCAAAAGCATTCAGCAGGGAGGGCGTCAGACAATAACGGGCTACCCCCGTCGAGACTGGAAACGCAATAAGCGCGTATCCTTCCAGGGTAGCATTCCAGGACGGATTGTTTATAGTGCCCTGTTTCAGCTGCCAGATGGCTTCCCTGCTGTTTATGAGGAATGTGTTAGCGGGGTCGGGTTCCAGGGTATACAATGATGTATTGTTGATGACTGCGCTTGCCTGGCCGGCGGCATCGGTGTAATCTTTCATGTAGAGATAAACCCTCGCCAGCAGAGCAGTGGCAGCCCACCGGTTGGGTATGATCCTTTCATAGGGAGGGCCGGCTACTGAATAATCCGGTGGCAACACGGACTGCGCTTCTTTCAGGTCTTCGATGATCTGCTTGTACACCTGCGCCGAAGGAGTCCTTGCCATATACCGGGTCTTGTTGAAATCCACGGTCAGGGCCAGCGGGACATCCCCAAACAGGTTGGTGAGATAAAAGTATGCGAAGGCCCGGGCAAATTTAGCTTCCGCAGTAAGCTCCTTGCGGACGCTGTCGGTCAGCTTGATGGCGGTGGATGCCGCAATTCCTTCGATCACCGAATTCGCGCTGTAGATGACCTGGTAGGCGGATGACCAGAGGGTATTGGTATATGTGTTGGAGTATAACAATTGATTGGGCGCAAACGCCAGGATATTGATATCTCCGGCGCCATAATAGAATAGCTCATCGGAAGACATCCCTGTCAGGATGGTGGTATACCCGTTACTAAAGGACAACCCGCTGCCGTTGGCCAGCTGTGTATAGATGCCCGCCATGGCAGAACTTGCCTGATCATCGGAACTGAATACTTCGGATGTTGTTATGCTGTTTACCGGCTCGGGCACGGAGACCATCTTCCTGCATGACAGCTGGCATGCGCCTATGACAATGCTTACAACAGCAGGTATGATTAATTTGGGATGAATTGACATATAAAGAATATTAAAAATTGAATGCAATGCGGCCTTCGATAACCCTCGGCTGAGGCAGGGTCCCGAATGAGGTGATCTCAGGGTCAACGCCTTTATAGCTGGTGATGGTAAATACATTCTGCATGTTGATGGAAAGCGATAATCCCTGCATATGCGCCTTCTTACAGATATTTTCGGGTATTGAATAAGAGAAGGCCAGGGTGCTCAGCCGTAAGTAGGAGGCATCGGTATAAGCGCCGTCCGATTGACCAAAATAGCCGTCTGAATTCGAGCCCTGGGTCGAGAACCGGGGATTTTTGACCTGGTCACCCGGCTTTTGCCAGTGATCTTTGAAAAGGTCGGCAGGGACATTCGACATGACGCCTACCATGTCTGTGTAGGGCAGCATTCCCATCTGTTTCTTGAAATTGAAGAACATGGTCAGCATGCAGCGCTTGTATGTCAGCATGCTCCTGATACCCCCGCTGTACCGTGGTGTCACGTCGATCGCAATATAATGGTCATCATTGACTGTACCCGGTGGAATGTTGGGGTTGTTGGTAACGACACCGTCATGGTTGTAGTCTGTAAAGCTGCGCTGACCGTTCTGGGGATTGATCCCTAAGTAATGGAACAGGTAGACATTGTTCAGCGGCTGCCCGATCTTCATGGTAAGGTAATAAGGCGAATACTGGAAGTCGGGATAGGACAGCAGCTTGTTCCGGTTGATCCCGATATTGAAGCCCAGGGTCCAGGAGATGGATGCTGACGATATCACTTTTGCGTTGACCAGGGCTTCCCATCCTGTGTTCTGTACATTGGCGGGGGAGTTGCCGGTGACGCTGGCAAAGCCGGTGAATACCGGCGTGGGGATGCTTGTCAGCTGGTTGTTACAGCGGTCTCTGTACCAGGTGACGGTGAGGTTGATCCTGTCCTTCAGGAAACCCAGGGTGAGGTCGGCATTGATCTTCCGGTTCTCCTGCCATTGGTAGTCCTGGTTCACGGCATGGGTGGGCGTCAGGGGAACGACGTTATTGTAAGGAGGGCTACCCATATAGGCAGCAGGGGTCGACCATTGGGAAAGATATTGATAAGCTCCTCCTCCGTCGTGGCCCGTCACGCCATAGCTGGCGTTGAGCTTGAGAAAGCTCCACCAGGAAGGCAGGACGCGTTTCATCCAATCTTCCTCAGAGGCGATCCAGGCTCCGCCGGCAGACCAGAAATTGCCGAACTGCCTGCCGGGGCCGAAATAGGAAGACCCATCCCGGTTGCCTGACAGCTCCAGGATATATTTATTCAGCCAGTTGTAGTTGATACGGCCATGTATGCTGGCATATTTTTTTTGAGATAGATTCCCTGAAGAGACCGAGCCGAGCGCATTGGAAGGGGTCTGTATCAATGCGTCATTGGTAAAGCCATAAGCAAGCGTGGTCATACCCCTGGTGGTAGTACCTTGCCAGGTGCCGCCTACCAAACAGTTGAGCTGACCCGGCCCAATATAGAAGGCATAGTTCAGCTGTGGCTCAACATTCCAGTTGTTCAGCACTGTGGTGCCATATGCGGCTGACGCCATGGCTTTAAGGATAGGGTTTTGAGAGGCAATGGTATTGTACCAGGCCGATGTCGAAAACGCATTGTTATAGCCGCCCAGTATACCCAGGTTCAACCCCTTTGCCAGGGCGTAATTGATCTGCAGGCTCCCATTGATAAAATTATTGCCGGAGATGGAAGGCGTGAGAATGGTGGCAAAAGGGAATTTATCACTCAGTCCGGCTTTATTCCAATCAGGCCAATTCAGGTTGCCCCTGGTGTCGAAAATGGGCGGGGCATTAGGCGCTAATGTTGTCGGACCGGGCATGGAGATGGCATTCACATAAGTATAGGCATATTCGGCCCTAAGGTCCACTTTCAGTTTCTGGTCAGGGCTAAGATGCGACAGGCCGGAAGAAAGACTGATCCGCTGGTTGCTGCCGGCCAGGGTGGTAATATCCTGTGACCTGGCATAGCCCACTCCTATGGTGAAGGAGTTATTCCGGTCTCCGCCCGACAAGCTCATGTTGGCGCCGGTGCTTTTTGCGACACCCCAGATCTTTTTTTGCCAGTCTGTATAGCGGGTGGTATCCCAGTTTACCAGCTCGGGTGCATTGGCGGCCGTTAGTGCAAGTCCATCATTTTTCAGCGCTTCCCTGCGCATTTGTACGTATTGCTGCGTATTCAGCATATCCCAGTGCCGGGCTACGTTGCTTATGGATTGGTTTACCTGGATATCCAGCTGTGTCTTTCCCGGCTTTGCTTTTTTTGTGGTGATAAGGATCACTCCGTTGGCGCCCCTGGAACCATAAATGGCAGTGGCAGCAGCATCCTTCAGCACGGATATGCTCTCGATATCGGCCGGGTTCAGGCTGAACAGCGGGCTTTGTCCCCCGGTGTAGGAAAAAAGCCCTCCCTGGACAAACCCGGCGGATCCTTTGGCATAGCTGCTCGACAAAGAGTAGGACATGTTCAGGTCCAGTATGGTCAGTGGAACACCGTCTATAACGTACAGGGGGTCGGATATCTGGTTCGCGTCAAGCGTATTCCTTCCCCTTATCTCCACTTTGACAGGTGCGCTGATATACCCGCTGGTAGGCGTTACCAGCATGCCGGGAACTCTTCCGTTAAGGGCCAGCAAGGGGTTCATGACAGGCTGTTTTTGGATCTCCTCGCCCGACACCTGGACGATGTTGCCGACAGCCAGACGTTGGCTCGTCTTTCCATAAGCCTGTACGACCTCTGCATCCAGCGCGTTGACGGCGACGGCCAATTGGATAAACAATTCCTGCTGTCCTTCGGTAAGCGTAACCTCTTTGGTGGTGTAACCGACAAAGCTGATGATCAGCTTGCTTTTGGCGGCGGGGCGGGGAATGCTGAATAAACCCTGCCCATTGGTGAGCGTGCTTTTGCCCAGGCTTTTGATCGTGACGGAGGCGCCTGACAGCGCCTGGCCGCTCATATCCATCACCCAGCCATAGAACATGGGAGGAGAAGAGGGATGGACTGCGGTGTCCGGTGCAGGCGGTATGGGTGCGGCAACCGGCTCCTTACGGGAAATGACGATGGTCTTGTTCTGAAAGGAGAACTTCAGCGGCTGTCCGTTCAGCACGCAGCTGAGGAACAATTGGAGAGGATAGTTCTCCGCCTGGATGGTGACGGGCCGTGCATCCTTCAGGATGGCTTCATCGAAGAAGAATACATATCCCGTTTGTTTTTCGACGGCGGTAAATACTTTTTCAAGGGAGACATTCTTCCCTGAAAAGCTGACGGTCTGTGAATGCACGCGGGCGGAGACTTGCAGACAGACGCCCAGCATGAGAATAGATGTTAGCTTCATCACTAACAGAGTTTTGGTAAAATGCATACATTTGCACGGTTTGGGTGATTAATAAGCAGTCCTGCCGGGACTTTTGTTTATTCTCCGGTTACCCAGACTCCGCCGGGAGTGCTTCCAACACTTCCGGTTTTGTTTGGATATCGTTACTCCAATATGAAAAGGTTTAGTGGACCTATGGCGTGACAACCAATATTTTTCCCTCTATACGAAATTTGATGCCCACATCCTGCAGCAGCTGGATCACCTGTGAGAGGTTCAGGTCCCTGGTGATCTTTCCATGAAAGGTGCGGGGGGATATATTTCCTTCAAATTTTACGTCGATGTCATACCACCTGGCGAGCTGTCTGAGCACAGTTTGCAGGTCGGCATGGTTAAAGTCGAATAGTCCATTCTTCCAGGCCATGGCCTGCGTTATATCCGGGTCTTTGACCAGGCTGACCGTTGTGTGCATACGAGCTTGCTGTCCGGGTTCCAGGATCAGGCTGCCAATCTTTACGCTGCCTTCCAGCAGGGTGGTCCGGATATCCGGCTCGTCGCTGTAGGCATTGATATTGAACTGTGTTCCCAGCACTACCACGTCCATCTGCGTTGTTCTTACATGGAAGGGCAGGGCCGCGTTCTTTGCCACTTCGAAAAAAGCTTCCCCGGTGATCTCCACATCGCGGGAGTCGCCTGTAAAGGCCACGGGGAAGCGGATCGATGAAAGCGCGTTGAGCCAGACTTTCGTACCATCGGATAGGGTCAGGGGCGGGGACTGCTCGCCGCGGTTAGTGGCGAGTGTATTGTAGAGCGGAGCCTTAACATTCTTTTGGATGGCTGTCTGAGCATTGCTGTCATAGGTAATAGCGCCATGGTTGTTTTGTACGCTCATCTTTCCCTGGATAGCCAGCTGGCCTGTGCGGGCACTGTCGATGGTTACCTGTTTTCCGTCAGCCAGGGTCAATACGGCCCTTGTCGTGCCCGGCGCTACGTCGGATGATGGATGGTGGTTTGCGGTATCCCCTGTCCCGGATGGGGTCCGGTGATACAACAGATAGCCGCCTGTGCTTATCATTAGAAGAATGGCTGCGGCCCATCCCAGCCGGTAGCGACGGAATAAGGGGATTGCACGGGCATGTTCACCGTCATCCTGCTGTTCATTCGCTTCATGAGCCTGTATGGCTTCTTCCAATCGTATCCTGAAATCCTCCGGCATATCCGCAGCGCCCGGGAGACTGCCCGGCGGAAGATTGCATTGGGAAAAGACCCGGTGAAACTCTTCGAGACCGGCATGGCTGTACCATTGAAAGAATGCGGCTGCGTCCTCTTCGGAGAGGCTCCCGGCCACGTAGCCTTCCAGCAGCGCTATGATCTTTTCATCTTCCATATATATATGACTTATTACTGACGATCGGGGAAATAGAATGGACACCCTGGAAGGGGATTTTCTTAAAAAAAATATAACATTAAAAAGATCAGGGCCTCTCCCGTGTTTTGCCGGAGGGCTTCCTTTACCGCCGAGAGCGCTGCGTACAGGTGTTTTTTTACGGCTGAAATACTGATACCCATCTCATTGGCTATATCTCCGAGGGCCATCCCTTCCTGGGTGCGCAGCAGAAAGATACGCCGCTTTTGCGCCGGCAGCCGGTTGATGGCCGTGATGGCGGTCTGATAATATTCTTTATATAGATATTCCTGGTCGGGGGAAGATGCCAGCTGTTTTACGGAGTCACCGGATAGGGCTTCAATGATGCGCCGGCCTGTTTTTTTTCTTTTCAATTGATCGAAGAGCAGGTTTTTAGCCAGCGTATAGGCATAGTCTTCGAATGACCGGATGAGGAACAGGGACTCTTTGGCCTTCCAGATCTTCAGGAATGTCTCATGGATGACCTCCTGTGCATCTTCATGGGATTGTGCGATAAAAGCGAGGGAGGTATAGAGCAGCGGATAGTAGTAACTATACAGCCGGCCGTAAGCAGCCTGGTCTCCGCCGGCCGCGAGACGGACCCATTCAGCTTCATCGGGCATACGGACAACAGGATTGTTATTATGGGAGGACGGCGGCAAAGTCAGCAGAGTGTATGGTTGTAGTGTGTATGGTTGTGGGCAATATACATAAATTTTCTATTATCCGGTGGGAAACGGGCAGCCGCCGATGGGTAATTACGCATCCTGCTTGCAACAGCGATCACGATGGTCGCGGCCGGATGTCATAAAGGCGGCTATGGCGGCAATACACCGCCCAAAGAGAAAAAAGCTGTTGGCGGTTGCGGGCAGCACGAAGGGGTATACCGATGGCGATGGGGCCAGTGCCCAATTCAGGGATCCCGGGGGGGGCATCGATGCGCAGGATAATATTTATGTAGCGGATATCAATAATAACCGTATCCGAAAGATAAGTTTTCAATAATATTTCATATTTTACATTGCCGGTGTCGAAAACCCTGATGCCGCGACCCACCTTAAAATAACTCCGTCGCAAGACCCCGAAGCAACATCGCAGCAATAAATAGTTGGAAATTCCTTGCTAATAATGAAATTCATTATTCTAACTGCTGCTTTGCTTATAAGCGCCGGTGTGTCCGCTCAAATGATCATCCATGGACAGATAGTGGATGAGAATGGCAAACCATTGTCCGGGGCGACGATAACCATCAAACAGACATCGAAGAGAACTGTGTCGGGCTCAGAAGGAGAGTTCACCATCCAGGCGGATTCCGGCCAGATGCTGACTATCTCCGACCCGGGTTATGATGACCGGGAGGTCCTGGTTAATACCGATCGTGAGCTGCGGATCGAGCTGGAGCTGAGCCTGGCTTCGCTGTTGAATACAGCGGTGGTGAACAAGGGTTATTATACCACCACGCAAAAGCTGAATACCGGCAATGTAAGCACGATCAAAGCGGGCGAGATAGCAGAGCAGCCGGTGGGCAATCTCCTGGCGGCCATTGCTGGTCGCGCTCCCGGTCTGTCGGTCACCCAATCGAGCGGTTTGCCCGGCGCCGGTTTTTCCGTTGCGATCAGGGGACAGAATTCGATACAAAGCGGCAACGGACCTTTATACCTCATCGATGGCGTTCCTTTTACCAATACGAGCATTTCTCTTGGGGTCATCTCGGCCAATGGTCTTCAAAGTCCCTTTAATAACATCAATCCCGGGGATATTGAAAGCATAGAGATCTTAAAAGATGCGGATGCGACGGCGATCTATGGTTCGAGAGGCGCCAACGGGGTAGTGCTGATCACTACCAAAAAAGGTACCAGCGGCAGGATAAAACTTGATCTCAATGTATATACGGGAGCCGGAAAGATCACCAGGATGCCGGATCTTTTAAATACGCGGCAATACATTCAAATGCGCACAGAGGCTTTCGCCAATGATGGCCTCGCACCTGATATATACAGTGCTCCTGACCTGGTGGCATGGGACACTACGCGTTACACCGATTGGAAAAAATTGCTGATAGGCGGCTCGGCGAAGATCACCGATGCGCAGGCATCCATCTCCGGGGGTAATACGCTCACTCAATTCTTTTTGGGTTCGGCTTTTCACAGGGAAACGACCGTCTTCCCGGGAGCATTCTCCAACAGCAGGGGATCAGTGCACTTTAACCTTACGCACAACTCCCAGGATGATAAATTCAAAGCTGCCTTTACAACCAGCTATAGTACCGACAAGATCGATCTGATCGGTCAGGACCTGACGAGCTATATAAGATTGTCTCCCAATGCCCCGGCGCTGTATGACTCGACGGGGAAGCTGAACTGGAGCGAAGGCGGCGCATCCTTTTCCAATCCATTCGCCTATTTATTACAAAAGTCGAATGCAACCGCGGATAACCTGATGACCAACCTGGTGTTGCGATACCAGCTGCTGCCGGGTCTGAACCTGAAAGCCAACCTGGGATATAACAGCATGCAGCTGCGGCAGAACTTTATTTACCCCGGCGCATCATTGGACCCTCTCTATGCTTTCACGGGATTTGCCGAATACAGCGACAATAATTACAGGAGCTGGATCATCGAGCCCCAGGTGGAATACCAGAATGCATGGGGAAAGGCAAAACTTGAAGTGCTGGTAGGCACCAGCTTCCAGCAGGAGAAGACCGATGGCAGCATTACCTTTGCGAGTAATTTTACGAGTGACGCTCTCCTCCTGTCGCCGTCAGCCGCGGGAACCGTCTCTGTCAACAACAACAATACATTATACCGGTATCAGGCGGCGTTCGGAAGGATCAGTGTCAACTGGGGCGATAAGTATTTGCTGAATCTTACCGGTAGAAGGGATGGCTCGTCGAGGTTCGGGCCGGACAGGCAATTTTCGAATTTCGGCGCTGTCGGCGCTGCCTGGATCTTTTCAAAAGAAGCATTCATAAAGGAAAACCTGCCCCTGTTGAAGTATGGCAAATTGAGGGGGAGCTATGGGATAACAGGTAATGATCAGATCGGGGATTACCAATATTTGAATACTTATACCCCTTATCCATATCCTTACCAGGGGATGACAGGTCTGGTACCTACGCAACTATACAACCCGGATTATAGCTGGGAGACCAACCGTAAGCTGGAGCTGGGGCTCGAGCTGGGATTTATTAATGAAAGGATCCTTGTCACCATCAGCTATTACCGTAACCGCAGCACCAACCAGCTTATCAACGCGACACTGCCCATCCAAACGGGTTTCAATGGCATCATCCGGAATTTCCCGGCCATTGTGCAGAATACGGGCTGGGAATGCCAGGTAAATGCGGCCATTGTAAAGACCAAAAACCTTACCTGGGATGCCTCATTCAACCTGACTATTCCGCGCAATAAATTGCTGGAATTCTCGCAACTATCTTCTTCCGGCTATGCCGGCAAATATACCATCGGGGAACCGCTGGGTATCATAAAGCTGGTACACCAGACAGGGGTCGATCCGCAATCAGGCATCTTCCGGTTCACCGACAAAGATGGCCATATCACATCCACTCCTTCCTTCCCGGATGACTATACTGTCGTGAAGAACCTGTCGCCCATCCTGTATGGCGGTTTTGGCAGCAAAGTGCAATATAAAGGGTTCGGCCTGAGTGTATTTTTCCAGCTGGTCAGACAGAATGGATTTAATTACGCGTACAATAATCCAACGCCCGGAAGTATGGCCAATCAGCCCACGTATGTGTTGAACAGATGGAGAAACCCCGGGGATGCGGCCGCAACACAGCTGTATACCACTACCAACCCTGGATCCGCCGCCTACTTTTTTTACAGTAATGCTTCTGACGGCATGGTCAGCGATGCTTCCTTTATCAGGTGGAGAAATGCGGCCTTGTCCTATAGTTTGCCAGAGAGATGGGCCGGCCGGATAAAAGCCGGATCGGTCAGGATCTACTTACAGGGAGAGAACCTGGTCACTATAACACATTACAAGGGCGCGGACCCTGAGACCAGGAGTATGTCCACCCTGCCACCGTTGAGAATATTGACGGCTGGTATTCAGATCGTTTTTTAAATCGGAGAAAATGAGATGGAATACTTATCTATACGTCGTTTATTCGATCCTGCTGGTGGCGGCGCTGCCTGCCTGTAAAAGCTTTGTGGAGGTGCCTCCGCCAGTAAATCAGCTGAATGCCAATAGTGTGTTCACAGACGATAAGACGGCTACTGCCGCCGTCGTGGGCATCTACAGCGATATGGAGTTCTCCGCGCCCGTGAGCATCTACCTGACGCTGCTGCAGGGACTGAGTGCCGATGAGCTGGCCTCTACCTCATATGACGAAGCCTTCCAGGCATTTGCCGACAATACTTACAAGCCTAACAATCCGTATGTCGCCGCGGTCTGGGCGTTGTATGCCAACATATACCAGGCCAATGCCTGTATCCAGGGCATTCAGAAATCAGCTGCGTTAACGGCGGCGGTAAAGGATCACCTGTTAGGAGAGGCCCAGTTCTGTCGTGCATTTTGCTATTTCTATCTTGTCAATCTCTTTGGGAATGTCCCACTGGTGACTTCGACGGATTACCGGGTAAATGATACGGTAAGCAGGACGCCCGTCGCCCAGGTATATGACCAGATCATCACGGACCTGCTGAGCGCGCAAAATTTGCTGCGCACCGATTATCCCACTGAACAGCGGGTCCGCCCCAACAAATGGACGGCGGCTGCCCTGCTTTCCAGGGTATACCTGTACACCGGCAAATGGTCGAATGCCGAAGCGGGTGCTTCTGCTGTCATCGGCTCCGGCTCGTATACATTGTCGGATGTGAGTTCCGTCTTCTTGAATACCAGCAATGAGACCATCTGGCAGCTGATGCCGGTAAGCTCGTTTTTCAATACGCAGGAAGCCGTAACCTTTATCCCATTCGTACCGGGCCTGGTGCCTGTGTATCCATTGCGGGATGGACTTGTTGCTGCTTTTGAGCCTGGAGACCAACGGAAGCAGGCCTGGACGGACAGCACGACCATCGACAGCCAGACGTTTTATTATCCCTATAAATACAAGATCGCCGGCAGCAGCCCGTTGAATGAATATCATATTGTTTTCCGCCTGGCGGAGCAGTACCTGATCAGGGCTGAAGCCAGGATGCAGCAGGGTAAACTTAAAGAAGCTATTGCCGACCTGAATATTATCCGGGCCAGGGCCGGTCTGGCGCCATTGTCTTTATTGCTCAATGCGGCGGCAGTAACTTCGGCTATTGCGCAAGAAAGGCGGATCGAATTATTTGCGGAGTTCGGCCACCGGTGGCTGGATCTGAAACGCACTAATCAAGCCGATGCGGTCATCGGGACCTTAAAACCGTCCACCTGGCGGCCTGAGGCCGCCTTATGGCCCGTGCCGCAGGCTCAAAGGAATGCCAACCCGTTCCTGACGCAGAATAAGGGCTATTGAGCCAGGTCGTTTGTAAGGTGCAGGTCGAGAATTTGAATGTTATGTGGGTATAGGGCTATCAGCTGGTTGCCCGAAATGATAAGCCGGGATAGCTTATGCCCCTCTATCACGGGCAAAGGAATGCTTCCCAGGTATCTTCCATTTCTCAGATCGGTGATATCGAGGATCGAATGGTCCGAAAAAAATGAGGGTGAGTCGTTATCCGCTCTCAGGCAGGACATATTGAACAGGCGTCCGCCCTTCACGGCGCTTACTTTGTTGATCATATCGGCAGGAGAGATATTGGTATAAGCTGCTGTGCCGTCGTTGCTGACCATCCCCGTCTTCATTTTGAACGAGCGTGTCGTATCTATCGATGAGAAAGTATGGACAGCGGTTAGAGAAGTGTCGAATGACAAAAGCAGGTTCCTGTAAAAATAGATATAATACAGTTTTTTTGTCGCTTCATCGAAATGCAGCAGGCCGTCCGTCAGGATGCCTCCATCACCGTATATGATTGAAATATTTTTTTCTTTTTTTAATTGCCCGGTGCCGAAGCTGTACCGGACGAACAGCTGATCTGTGATCGCGGGATCCATTTTCCGTAGGATGACGCAATCAGTGTCTGCTATTGCTTCCCGTGTGAACGGACCCGGGGGTAGTATCCTGACATCGAAGATCGAAGAGTCGAGGGCGGTTTTTATGATGGCCGGTTTGTTCTCGGCAAAGAGATAGACATGCGGGGAGTCGATCTTAATGGAAAGGCTACTGAGCCGCAGGCTGTCGTAGAACTTTCTGAAAAAGGGGATTGTTATTCTCCTTATCTTGTTGGGCTGGTCCCTGCCGACTTCGAGCACTTCTCCTTCTGTGGCAACGGTGATGTAAATATTCCAGGGTGTGGCCCCTGCAATCTCATACAGGGTATCACCGAGCTTTATTTCATGGGCGGTGGACCAGGCATGGGGAATATAATTCCTTTTGAACCCATTGTTATGCCTGTTGGGAATATCGCCGAAATAATAGACAAGCAGGGTAATCAAAAAAGCTAAAACAAATGTCAGCAGCAGATAGATATATCTATATCGTTTCATGGCAAGATGGAGGGAATATAGTATGGCAGGTGAGTACAGGCCTGCCGTACAATACTCAATAGTTTTCTTATGGCTTTTTTACGATCACGGAAGGGGTGCTTATAAAGTAGGCGCATTCCAAATTGTCGGGACCCTGGCAGAAGGCTGCCTTGATCTGGGTCATCGATCCGGAATAGATGCCCGGGGTGCCGGCTTCAGGATGGTCGACATTCCACATCCCTATCTGTCGTTTGGTGGTAAACGCAGCTCCTATTGCAAAGACGGCTGCAATGGCTGCCAACGAAACTGATCTTTTCATACTGTGCGTTGCCTTTTAATTCAAAAAGCAGGAAAACTTTAATCATGAAATATGCCTACTTTTTTCTTCAGGTGTTCGGCGTCTTTCCTGTTTGACGTATACGTAATGTGCTTACGCTTGAAGCTGAATTATCCACCAGTATGCCTGATAGTGTCAGCATGGTAAAAGCGATATTGAAAACAAAATGCTGCTTCCAGGACATAGCGGATAATACTCCGCCGCAAGAACAGGGCAGGTAAGGGCTGTACCGCAACATGATAAATATATAGCCTGTAAACAGCAGCATCAGGAATAAGGAGAGATAAAGACCGATGGTCCTGGTGCGTTTAATCACCAGGCAAATAGAGATCGCTATTTCGCCTAAAGGGATGGCCCAGGCGGCGAAGGGGGAAATTTGGGTGATAAAAGGGGATTGTCCCAACTGGTATTTGAACTTGCCAAAATCCAAAAGCTTGCTGATGGCGGCATACAAAAACAGGAAGACCAATAAGGATGCGATGATCTCTAAGATCGTATTTTTTTTGTTCATGAATGTGTGTGAAAGACTGGTAGAAAAAACGAAGGGCAGGATGAGGATAAGTTGTCTGGAAGGCGCTTTTAAGGACGAATATACTATTCGGAGACAAATGTACAGGACCCACCATGACTTTCTCCTGTTAAAAGTGTAGTAGTTAACAAAATACACAATACCGGCTATGTTCTGGTAAGATAATCCTTTAAAATGGATTCTATTTCCTTGATCTGGAAAGGCTTGGACACGAAGGCATTCATCCCTGCCCGCAGGCACCGTTCTTTATCTTCTTCCATGGCGTCGGCTGTCAGGGCAATGACGGGGATATCACAGTAGGGGTGGGGCAGCCGGCGGATATTTTCGGTTGCCGTATACCCATCCATCACCGGCATATTGACGTCCATAAAGATCATGGCGGGGTCATGCTGCATGAGCATGGCTACCGACTCCTCTCCGTTGCCGGCCTGGAGGACCTCGAGTCCCATTTTGCCCAGCACTTCCGAGATGAGCAGCATATTCAGGGGGTTGTCCTCCGCGACCAGTATCCTCTTTTTATTTTCAAACAGTTTTTCAATTCTCGTCATGCCTGCCAGCGGTTGTTTATGTAAATGGGATTTGTCAAAATACAAGGCTATCAGGTCGACCAGCTCGCTCAATTTGACGGGTTTGGAGAGGAATTTGTCGATGCCGGCGACCTCCGCCCTGGGCTGGAATATACTTCTTTCCAGGGAGGAAAGCATGAGGATAAAGGGCTGCGCACTTCCATGCAGCAATTCATTGATCTGCTGTACCAATGTAATGCCGTCCATTTCCGGCATCTGGTTGTCCGTGATAATAAGATCATAGGGCTGTTTATTCCGGATGGCTTCCTGAATGAGCTGCAAGGCTTCTGCGCCGCTGTAACAGATATTGCAGGAGATATGCAAATGCCCGAAGATGCTCTCCATCAATTTGCAATTGGTGACATTGTCATCTATCACCAATACCTTACGTAAAGCGCCTTTTGATGTAAATTCAATGCGGGGATGCTCATCTGCAATTTCCAGGGTAAGCCGTAGGGTGAAAAGGCTGCCTTTGCCATATTCGCTTTTTGCCTTCAAGGTTCCACCCATCAATTCGGCCAGGCTTTTCGAAATGGTGAGGCCCAGCCCCGAACCACCGAATTTACGGGTGGTGGATGAGTCGGCTTGTGTAAAGCTTTCAAAGATCGCATCTATTTTCTCAGCGGCAATGCCGATGCCCGTATCTTTCACCGACATGGCTATATCCAGGAATTTCTTTTCATTGCTCTCACAGACAGGCGCTTCCTTTTCGACAGTTACAAAGACTTCGCCCTTAGCGGTGAACTTTATCGCATTCCCGATAAGGTTTACGAGTATTTGTCTTATCCGCATCTGGTCTCCAAAGAACTGGGCGGGAAGATCGGGATCGATGTTACACACCAGCTCAAGCCCCTTTTCCTGGGCTTTTATGGACAGGATGTCGATGGTAGACTCGATCAGCTCATCTAGCTTGAACGCGGAATTGTCGATGATGAGCTTACCGGCTTCCAGCTTGGAGAAGTCGAGTATATCGTTGATGATATTCAGCAGGTTGTATGCGGATTTATTCACATTCTGCAGGTATTCCCTTTGCATATCCTCGAGATCGGTGTTCAGGACAAGCTCTGTAAACCCGATGATCCCGTTCATGGGGGTACGTAATTCATGGCTCATATTGGCCATGAACTCGCTTTTGGCGGTGCTGGCTGCCTCCGCACTGTTCTTTTGCTGTTCCATCTGTATCCTATCGATGGCCGAACCCAATGTTGCGGAAAATGATTCGAGCACGGAAAGCTCAGGGGATGTCCATTCACGTACTATCCTGCAATCCTGGATCGAGACATATCCCCACAATGCATTTGAAGCGAATACAGGAATGATGGTTACGGATTGTATCTGTCTACTTTCCAGCCATTCTTTCGCATGCTGGTCCTTCAGATCGGATGTGCCGCGGGAAAAGACCTGTTTCTTCAAGAGGGCCGTTTCTATCTCTCCATTGGGGTGAAATAGCTGCTGCTGGAATTTTGCGGCATGGTAGGTTACGCTATTGTCAACCCTGTCCCAGCAAGCCAGCTGATTGCAATAAACATTGTGTGTATGGATATCCGTGTGGTTGCGGTAAGTCTCCACTCTGTCAACCTCCATTTGCTGGCCCAACAACCGGATGGCGTTCCCGATGGCGATCTCAAAGTCAGGGTGACTGACCAGCTCGTGCGTTGCGGAACCGACCGCCTGGAGAAGATGGTCCTTTTTATTGAGGTCGGCCGTGATCTGCAGCAGCTCGATCTCGCTGGCCTTTAAATTGTCCCGCATGGAAATGAGCGCCTTGCCCAATGTGTCTTCCTCGCTGAGGGGTTGGAAAGGTATGTTGAAGTTCCTGAGACCTACTTCATGTGCAAAATTGGCCGTCCCCTTTAGTTTTTCAGAAAGATGGTTGACAGAACTTACCATCTCCCCGATCTCATTTCTGCCGGCAGGCGATTCTATTTTCCGGGTGATCCCCTTACCCAGGTCGTTTACGATCAACCTAAGCTTATTGATAGGAAGGATGATCGCCCTGGCCAGGTACACGGAAAGGAAAAGCCCGGCACAAATGATAAAAATAGATTTGGCGATGATGATATTGCTCAGCAACCGGGAAGAACGCTCCAGTTCGCTGTTCACCTTTTCTCTTATTTCCTGCCAATAGCCGGCAATGCTGTTTAAGGAATTTATGAGGGCGGCGGTTCTGGGAAGGACCTCCTCCTCGATCTTCCGTTCGGCCTCCAGCTTCGTCACCGGATCATCGTAATCCTTAAACTCCTTTAAGGAAGCCATGATGCCTTTTTCAATGTCAAGCAGCCGGGTGAACCCGACGTAAACCCTGTGTAAGCTGTCAACCCAATTCGTATTCTGCCATTGGGCGGCATAGCTGTCAAGCCTCGACCGCAATTCCCTGTAATCCGTATTGTGCAGTTTTATTAACGACTCCTTATCTTCCTGTTTATATCGCAGGAATACCCAGTTGGTAGTATACATTTTCGATTCGATCATCATTTTCTTAAAGTCGTTTATAGCCTGGAGAGAAGGGTCGATTACCTCAGAAAGACCGGCAGAAGATCTTTTATTGTTGCGCAAGGTAACGATCGTGATGATCCCGTTTATGACAAACAGGAACACCAACAATGCAAAGCTCCAATAGATCCTCTGCCTTATGGTAATGTTCATTTTCATTTAATAATTATTCCCAACTCGAGCAATTCGGAAGCGATGCGAAGGTTCCTTTGCTCGATGCTGGTTTTATTGATCTCCAGTTTCAGCTTATCGTCCACCGTAATAAAATTTATACATGATCCTTTGCGTGCAAGACCGTTGGATTCCGAAACGATCAGGACCGGAGCTCCGGCCGTGGCGGCGGAGATCTTTTTTACACTGCCGCTTTCGTCATCACCGATAAAAAGGATATGGCAGTTGTATACGCCAGCCGACGAGGATACCTTATTGACGACGATTTTTTGCGTACCTACCATTTTAGTGGCGCTTAATCGTTTTAGTGCATCATACAATGGAGATTCTCCGACAATTCCAATGATAAAGTCCCCCGATTTTTTTGTATCGGGCCAGTCGATGTATTTCGTGAAGCGGTAAATGATGTTGGCATGCAGCGTATAGTCCTCACCCGGGGACTTGAACCGGGCAAATGAGGCCAGGATCAGGACTGCCAGCGTAAGCAATTTCAGCCGACTGTTCCTGCCAGGGCCGGGGATGGATATACCTTGTATAGCCTGTAATGGTCTTTTGCGCATAACCTTTCCGGGTTCAACGGGCATGCGACATTTAAGGGGAGGTGTTCTGGGTCTGATGCAATAAGAACGTAAAAACCAGTGATACTACGACAGCTAAAGGGAAATCAAAGCACGAAGTTAAGAAAATAAGTGTTTCTATTTACCCGGGGGCGTCAATTTATCTGGTAGGATAGCATGCAGGCTAAATTCAGCGGCTCAGATCAGTCAATTCTTTTCAGGTCCATCTCACCGATGTGAATGCCTTTCACAATAGTGGGAGAGCCCATGTAGCGAAGCCTGGCATCACCAAAAGATGTGATCTTAATTCTGTCAGAAACATTCACCGCAAATTCGGCCTCGCCATAAGCCGTGACCCTGGCTTCCTGCCCGGCAATGGCGGTCGTATTGATCTTTCCTTCCCCGTAGCAGACATAATGCTGTTTGTTCACGGCTCCTGCCTGGATATCCAGTGAACTCTCGCCGTAAAGCGTGGTATACATCCGGTTAATATGTACTTCCTTAAAAATTACGGGTGATTCACCATACACACGCAGCGTAAACCGGTCCGCAGAGAGGGGGCTTTGGCAAAGAAAGCTTTCCGACCCACGTAAGGAGAGCGTATTTAGCTTTCTGTATACAACTGTAGCGGTTACTGCATGATCAGGATACAAGCGATGATAATTCTGCTGGGTATGTGGGATCTCTTTAGCTCCGTCAAGGTACATCCGCAACGTATTGCCATGCACTTCCACATGTAATTTGCTGCTATCTACTATAATGTTATTGATGGTGACGCTTTCTTCGTCACCCTGGACAAAAGTAACCTGGATGTATGGGCTTATAATGATTTTGCGAAAATGATCGACGGGGATTGTTTGGGCATAGATGGGGCAGGTCATAAAAACCAGCATGCCTGCAGTTAGGATGGTTGCCAATTGCTTCATAATGTGTTGTTTGGCTGTATTACGAACCAGTCCTGGTAAATGTTACAGGTTTTCCCCGGAATTATCCATCCAGGTGACTTTTACTGTACGCATCTCCTGTCAAAGGCCTCATGCCCCCGGAATATTCCTCTGAGATGTATTTTTTCAAAAACTCCTTTTTAGAGTCTTTGTACCAGGAAACCATTCTGAGCCGGCGCAAGGCATAAATATAAATCCAGGCGAGATCTAATTGCCCGGGAAGAAAACCGGCACGGGCGCTTCCAGGAAAGAGATGATGGTTATTGTGCCACTCCCCCGCAAGTAATCCGGGTCTGGATTGATTGATGGAAAGATTACTCCGGTCAAAGTCAATTCCCTCCCGGTGTTTTTCTTTTCCCCCACCATGACCGGTGTAGTTAAAGGCCCTGATAAACGTAAACCAAAGCATGGCTGCCGTGAATATAGCACAGGCCAGTGCAGCTCCGCCAATCGAAAAGAATATCAGATACCAAAAGCTCCAGTTTAAAACCCAGATCCCGATGGTATACATGGGACTGGAGATGGAGCCCCATTTTTGGTATTGCCGGTACGAATTCAACTTTACCCCTGTATGTTGCATAAAGCGAAACGCCTTTTTGTGGGCATCTTCGCTCAGATCAGGAGAAACCCTTTGATGATTGTATTCCGCCAGCATGCAATACCAGAACCCCGCCTGCGCGTTGTAAGGGTCTCCCGGTTCATCCGATTTGCAATGGTGGACATGATGCGAAACAACATAAATCTCTTCGGGTACGGTTTTTATAACGAGGTTTTGTGTAATGATACGCCACAACGGATGACTAAATGCAAATGATTTATGGGTGCAGTACCTGTGGAACCAGATAGTACCATGCGTGCCCATGATCATCATGCTATATATGACAATGGCAATCACCAAATACCAGGAAAAATACCTGAAGAGAAATAAAAAAACAAAAGGCAGCATACACGCAAGCATTAAGAAGCTGACAAATGAGATCCAGTTCTTCCGGGTTTTAAAGATATTTATCCGGGAAAATGCCTCCGACCAAAGCTGCTTTTTAGTAGGAATAATGAGCGCGTCATCTTTGTCTTTCCATCCGTAAGAGGGCATGTAAAGAAGGTCGTCAATAAAGGTGCCTTTAACCATGTGGCTTAATTGAATATTGGATTAATGATCTGATAAAGTCTAACGTTCCCGGCTAAGGTTTCTTAGCAACACCGACAGCATTCAGCCCCTTCGGTCCCCTCTCGACAGTATAGTTTACAAGGTCACCTTCCCGGACCTGATAGGTGGCTTGATTAATATGAAAAAAGATCTTTTCACCATTGTTCTGGAGGATGAAACCAAAACCTTTCGATCCATCAAAATAATCAATTTTGCCTTCCCTTAGCGGGTCTTCGACCTCTTTATGTTTGGGTACGCCTATCTCAATGTCTTCTGCATTGAAGACCTTTTTCCTTTCAGGATCCGGCGGGGTAGACGTAATGTTTCCGTCTTCGTCGATATAGGCCATCATTTCATCAAGGGATTTCCCTTTAGCCTGGCTGGCTTTGCGTTCTTCCATCTTTTCACGCTTCTCCCGCTTCTCTTTTTGACGCTGCTTTTCTTTTTCCCGCTTATTGGACATCCCTTTAGGTTTCGCCATATTTTTTTATTTAACGTTACCAGCGGCTTTTTTTGTATCCACCGCCCCCATTACCGCGAGGAGATCTTTCCTCTTTAGGCCTGGCTTCTGTTACCTTGATGTTACGGCCTTCAACGGTTGCATCATTGAGCTCTTCGATGGCTTTTCTGGCTGCAGCTGCATCACTCATCTCCACAAAACCGAATCCCCTTGATTGACCAGTAGCTTTATCAAGAATAATTCTGGCTGAAGTAACTTCTCCGTAAGGAGTAAAGAATCCCCTAAGGTCCTCATCCTGAACATTGAAGCTTAAATTAGAGACATAGATGTTCATATAATAAAAATTTAAGAATTGATAGATAATGAAGATAGGCTTTAATATAGAAATAAAAGCCAGTATTTTCTTAAACAATTCATAAAGGATTAGTGGGCAGGCACAAAATAAACTCTGCCCCCCTGCCGTCCTCCGCGCTATAGGTCACCTTGCATCCGATGGCTTTGGCCAGGTCCCTGATAATATGCAGGCCGAGGCCGGTTCTCGACCCGCTGGGGGCAGATTCATCGTATAAGGCTTTTAAATGTTCGTTGCTGGCGCCGGGGCCATTGTCCGAAATGGAGAGGAGCATGTCGTTTCCATTCCGCCAGGCTTTCCAGGTGATATGTCCATCCGTCTTCTGTTTCAGCGCTTTCATGGCATTAGCAGTCAGATTGTACATGATGGTCTGGAGGTAGTGCTCGTCGGTCCGGAGGCCCAGGTTACCGGCAGTGGAAAAACTGAGAACGACCTGATCAGTATCTGGAAAGTTTTTCCGCAGGTAAGTAAACAGGCTGTCTACGGGCACAACAGAAATAGCGGGTTTAAAATGTTCCATCTGTCCCTTGCTCCATAGCAGCATGGCTTCCATCGTCTCCAGCAATGATTCCGCAGAATCGGCGATCTTTTTTTCCCGGTCGGCAATTTGCTCTTCGCTCATGAGCCCCGGTCGCCTCTTTTGCAGTTGGAGGAAATTGATGAGGTTGGCGATAGGGCTGCGGAGGTCATGACTGAGAATACCGAAGAATTTTGCTTTCACCTTATTGGCTTCGTCGAGCTCATTGTTCAGCACAAGTAAGGTAGTGTTGGTCCTTTTGCGTATCAGGCTTTGCCGGTACAGCAACCCTCCGATGACGATCAATAAGATCAGGCCGATCGTGAGAAATAGTTGTTGTTTGTGCTGATTGCCGATCGTTGCCTGATTCAACGCGATCTCGGCATTCTTCTTATCCAGTTCCAGCTTGCTCATAGCGGCAGCGATCTTGTTCTTGCTTTCCTGAGAATAAACGGAGTCATTGATCTCCTGGTAGCTTTTATAATTCAGGTAGGCGCCTTTATAATTGCCTGACAGCGCATAGGCTTCCGCCAGGGATGCCTGAAATTCCGATTGCGCGGTCTTGATGCTTTTTGCCGCGCTCTTT
>Ga0105240_10001518_pt1 | contig 39483 bp, 32 predicted proteins | sample KBSC54metaG_FD_80426 | JGI IMG/M metagenome (GOLD analysis project Ga0105240, IMG submission 80426) | Corn rhizosphere microbial communities from Kellogg Biological Station, Michigan, USA - KBS C5-4 metaG | ecosystem: Host-associated > Plants > Roots > Rhizosphere > Soil | place: Michigan, USA... | reverse complement strand
TCTGGTGATTCGCCGCTCACCGGTCCCGGATGGCCGTTCGTCGAAATTGTGGTAACTTTGCGCTCCCCCGCCAGTAGTGTTAGACATGCTCTTACGCTGCTTGGTTTTCATCGCAACGGCCGCGGGGATTCTCACCGCCGCGGACTCGAAGGATATCCACCGTACTTTCCCGCTCGACAATCGTGGGCACGTAACCATCGACACCTACAAAGGATCCATCCGCGTCTCGACGTGGGATCGGAACGAGATCGATGTGGCGGTACGGATCGAGGAAGACGGCGATCTGTTCGCGCAGAGTGTGAAGCGCGCCAATGTGCGCTTCGACGCATCGCCTTACGACGTGCGAATCACCAGCGACAACCAATCGACCTTTTTCCTGGTCGATGGAGTTCCACCCTTGTATCACTACACGATTAAAATGCCGCGGACAGCCAGTCTGCGGATCAAGCACTACAAATCGGAGAGCGAGGTCAGCGATCTTGCGGGCGAGTTGCAGATCCAAACCTATAAAGGTTTACTCCAGCTGAGGAATCACGCCGGTGGACTGGTCGTGAGCACGTACAAAGGCGAGATCCATGCTGACTTTGCCGCCGTGACGGCCTCAAGCAGGATCGAGACTTATAAGGGCATGGTCGATCTGCGGATGCCTCGCGACAGCCGGTTCGATTTACATGCCGACCTCGGACGCAGCGCCAGCCTCGATAACGACTTTACACGATACCTCCCAGCGTCGAACTCGCATGGCGGGCCGGAGGTGCGGCTGAGGTCCTATAAGGGCGAGTTCAGACTGCGCGCCCGGTGAGTGGATAGTACGAGTGCTGCGGAGAGTCCGCACACGGCGGCGAGCGATAGCCACACACCCGGCATCGCGGGATTTCCGGTGACATGGATCAAGTTAGTGCAGATTGCCGGAGTAAAGCCGCCAAACACGGCGGTCGCCAGGCTGTAAGCCAGCGAGAACCCGGACGTGCGCACCTCCACCGGCATGATCTCGGTCAAGTACACCGCCATCGCGCCGTTGTATGCGGCGTAGATGAATGCCAGCCATAGCTCGACCGTCAGGAGCCTGGAAAACGAGGGCGCGCTCACCAGCCAGCTCAGCGTTGGGTAAGCGGTCGCGAGCGCCGCGACGGTGCATACGATCAGAATCGGCCGGCGTCCGATGCGGTCGGACAAGGCGCCGGATAGCGGCAACACCAGAAGATTGCAAGCTCCTACACACAGCGTGACGATCAGATTCCCCGTCGCCGCCAGGTGTAAGACATTGACCCCGAACGTCGGCGTGTACGCGGTGACGAAGTAGAAACTGACGGTGGTCATGGTCGCCATCATCATGCCGAGCAGGACGAGTCTCCAGTTGGTGGCGACCGATCGCGCGATTTCTGCCGGTCTCGGGGCGTGCGTGCGTTGCAGAAAGGCTTCTGTTTCTTCCAGCGAACGGCGCAGCATAAACAGGAAAGGAAGGAGTGTACAGCCGGCCAGGAACGGAATCCGCCAACCCCATTGCTGGATCTTGCCGGTGGATAGCGTCAAGGTCAGGACAAGTCCAATCACTGCGGCGAACATCACCGCCACCTGCTGGCTCGCGGATTGCCACGCGACGTAGAATCCCTTGCGGCCGACCGTCGCTATCTCGGACAGATACACCGAGACCCCGCCGAGTTCGACACCCGCGGAGAAACCTTGCAGGAGCCGGCCGACCAAGACCAATAACGGGGCGGCTAGCCCGATTGCCACGTATCCAGGTAGCAGCGCGATCGACAAAGTTCCGACGGCCATCAAGGCTAGCGTGACCAGCAAACCTCTGCGCCGGCCGTGATGGTCGATATAGGCGCCAAGAATGACCGCTCCCAGGGGGCGCATGAGGAATCCCGCACCGAATGTCGCCAGCGAGAGCATCAGCGAGGCGTACTCATTGCCGCTGGGGAAAAAGGTGACGGCGATGGCGGCAGCGTAGTAGGCGAAGATCTGGAAATCATACATTTCCAGGGCGTTTCCAGCCGCCACGCGAATCACTCGGCGGACTTGCGATGCCCGCACTCGCTGGGTGGGGGGAACGAGGCTGGAGTGGGTCGCCATCAAGCTTCCGTCCAAGCATACCGCTGCATGCCCTCAAAAGACGCCTGCCCTAAAAACGTCTGACGAGTCAGCCGATTACTAAAGAGCACATGTTCGTCGACTATTACGAGGTTCTGCAGATCAGCCCCAACGCGGATGTCGAGACCATCCGCCGCGTCTATCGTATGCAAGCGCAGCGATTCCACCCTGACAACTTGGACAGCGGAAATGCTGAAGCCTTCCGCAAAATCTCGGCCGCCTACGAAGTCTTAAACGATCCTGGACGGCGTGAGGCCTACGATCGCGATCATAGAGAAGCGCGGCGACGGGCTGCCATTGGCTTGCAAGATCCTCTGCCGGCCAACGTTCCTGTGATGGACGAAATGCAGCGGCGGGAGAAAGTCCTGAGCCTCCTCTATAGCCGGAGGTTCTCACATCCGCAGCAGCCGAGCCTCAACCTCCGCGAACTCGAGGCGCTGTTAAGCACGCCGAGGGGCGATCTCGAATTTAGTCTCTGGTATCTGAAAGAGTGCGGATATCTGACGCGCACGGACAGCGCGCACCACACCATCACTCTCAAGGGAGTCCAGTTCGCCGAAGCCCTCAAGACCGGCGGCGCCAAATGGTTGGACGCCGCGCAGGGGTGAAAGCTACTTTCCGCGGCCCTTGGGGCCTTGCGCGATCATCGGGATCGCAATGATCCAGTCTGTATTCCCGGTTCTGGACACTGCATAGAGCGTCTTTCGATCGGGGCCGCTGAAGGTCGTGGTGATGACGGGTCGCGGCGTTGGAATGACACCAAGGTATTTGCCGTCTGGTGTGAACACTTGAATGCCGTTGGCTTGCGAGGTCACATAGAGACGTCCGGCCGAATCAAACGTGCTGCCGTCACCGCCGCCGCCGGCTTCGAGCTTGGCGAATTCACGCTGGTTGGTGAGCGAACCGTCCTTCTGTACATCGAATGCCGCGACCGTCGCGCCGTTGGTGACGTAAAGGTGTTTTTCATCTGGGCTAAGAACGATGCCGTTCGTGTTCAGATTTTCACCGTACTTGGTGATCGTGCCCTTCGAGTCGGCATGATAGAGGCCGCCCATGGTGAAGTACACTCCACCCTTGCTGTCCGCAGTCATGTCGTTAAGAATGCCGCCGAGGCAATCCAGAGGATCGCCATTGTTTTTGTTGACCAGAGTCTTGCGCTGCGGCTCGAGCTGCTCGATGGATTGATTCAGCCCCCGGTTTAAAACGAACAGGTACTTGCCGTTCATCGCCACCGAACCGGAGGTGTTCAAGCCGGTATAAGCGTTAGAAACTTTGCCATTCTTGTCGAGCTTTACGACAGCACTGTTGTCGTTTTGCGCGGCCAGGATGCCGCCATCCTTGGTGGCGACGATGCCGTCGGCATTGTTGCCTTCTACCTTCCAGACCTCTTTCCATTGCTGGCCCGCTGCGATGACGCCGGGAATCGCAGTGATCGTGACGTCCTTGGGACCGGCTGCCGCAGGAGCGGCCGGGCCTTTTGCTTGTCCGCCCTTGGCGGCGCCACCGCCTCTGCCTGCTGGCGCAGGAGGAGGAACTTTGCAAGTCTTAATCAGGTCTGGATATTTGGCATCCTGAGGAGCCTGCACTCCCGGCCCCGTTCGCGGCGCGGCGGGAGCCGGAGCTTGACAAAGGGCAACAGCTGAGCCCAGCGCGCCCAGCAAAATCGCAGACATCGTGGTCATTTTCATAAAGGATTCGTTTGACTCCGCGTTCTAGAATATCAGTACTTGCGTGAACTTGGAACCGCGGCGGAGTGATATGCTTGCGGGAGATGAAAATACATCTGCTGCGTGCTGTGGGTTTTCTCACGATTCCGATGCTTGCTCAGCTCCCCGCTCCCAACGCCGCCGGGGTCTCTGCCGGGCACGACATCATGATCGTCAAGGACCTGGAAGGTGCTAACAAGTTTTGGAGCGCGCTCGGCGGCGAGCCGGCGCAGCTCGCCCAGTTAAAGCTGACAAAGCTCCCCGGCGTCCTCTATTTGATGCGCATGGGCGATAACAAGGGTGGCACCGAGGGCTCCTCAGTTGAGTACGTCGGATACAAGGTGAAAAATCTTAAGGACACACTCGCGAAGATGGCCGCGGCAGGGTTCAAGCCAATGCCCGGGGCAACCGCGAAACAAGCGTTTCTGCTAACTCCGGACGCCATCAAGGTTCGCCTGGTCGAAGACAAAGCGATCGCCACGCCCGTCGCCTCCGACATGATCCAGATGGATGTCTTGAACGTCAAGGAAGCCCAGGCGTGGTATGAGAAATGGTTCGGAGCCAAACTGGTCAAAGACGGAAAAGAGACGCTCGCCGATATCCCCGGCCATCGCATCCTCTTTGTCGAAGCGAAAGGGCCGGTGGCGCCTACTAAGGGGCGGGCATTCGATCGCATCGGACTTGAGGTCAAGAATGTGGAAGACGTCTGCAAGAAACTCGACGGTGCGGGTATTAAGCTGGACGGTAAGGGTTTCGCTAGAGCGAAGGGCATGGACTTGGCGGTGTGCGTGATCGCCGATCCCTGGGGCACGTCTATAGAGTTAAGTGAAGGCTTGGCCGCCGTTAAATAAGTAAGAGAGATCTGAGTACATATGAAACGCATTCTTCACGTTGCAGTTCTGCTGACGGCGGCAAGCGCCGCATATTTCGCCTGGACCGCGGAAGTTCGGGCACAAGCGCCGCAGGCTAAAGGCAAGCAAGCTGGATCAGCCGGAACCGAATCTGGATGGGCCGCGTTCCAGACTCGCTGCATGGGGTGCCATGGCAATGCCGCTGTCCCTGCGGCACCTTCGCCCGAGCAGATCCGCCAGATGACGCCGGAACGCATTTACGCATCTCTGACTACTGGCTCCATGAAGACGCAGGGCGACGCGTTGAGCGAGGATCAGCGCCGTATGCTCGCGACATTTATGTCAGCGCGCCCGCTCGGCAGCCTGACAGAGGGCTCGGCCCAGAGCATGCCGAATCATTGCGCGGCGAATCCGGCGATGACCGATCCGTCCGCAGGACCCGCATGGAACGGGTGGGGCGTGGACGCGAGCAACGCCCGGTTCCAGTCCGCGAAAGGCGCCGGACTGACAGCAGCGCAGGTTCCTAACCTGAAACTTAAGTGGGCCTTCGGTGTTCCCACCGGCTTATCGCAATACAACCAGCCGACCATCGTTTCGGGGCGCGTGTTTCTCGGTACTGATACCGGCTACGTCTATTCGCTGGACGCCAAAACCGGCTGCGTCTACTGGTCGTTCCAGACCAAGGCGGCGGTTCGCGGCGCGCTCAGTGTGGGACCGGTGAAGGGCAAGGGCGCCACGAAGTATGGCGTGTTCTTCGGTGATTTCCGCACCTACGTCTACGGCCTGGATGCGCAAACCGGCCAGCAAATCTGGTCGACCCGGGCGGACGACCACTTCATCGCGCGCATCACGGCTGCTCCCATCTTCCACGACGGGAAGGTGTACGTGCCGGTGTCATCGTCGGAAGAATTTCAGGCCGGGAATCCGGATTATGCCTGTTGCACGTCGCGCGGCAGCGTGGTCGCGTTCGATGCCAGCAATGGCGAGCGCCTCTGGAAGACATATGTCATGGACGAGCCCAAGCCGGTTCGCAAGAATTCCAAAGGAGTCCAGCTCTATGCGCCGGCGGGCGGATCGGTGTGGAATTCCCCGACCATCGATACCAAGCTGAACGCGATTTATTTCGGCACGGGTGACGCAGAAACCGAGCCGGCGGCGAAAACCAGCGATTCCGTCATGGCTCTCGATCTGAAAACCGGTAAGGAGCTGTGGCACTATCAGATCCAGGAAAACGACGCATTCATGGGCGGCTGCGGCGGCGGAGCGAACAAGTCCGACAACTGCCCCGTAAATCCTGGCCCGGATTTGGACATCGGCAACTCGCCGATCCTGAAGACCATGCCGGATGGCAAGCGAATCCTGCTCACCGCGGCCAAGGACGGACGCGTATTCGCGCTCGATCCGGATAAGAAGGGCGCGCTTCTATGGATGACGAATGCGGCTCCTCCGCCACCTCCAGGAGCGACGGGATTTGCGCGGTTAGGCGGCATCGTATGGGGTGGCGCAGCGGACGATCGAAATGTCTATTACGGGCTCAGCTCGGGCGGGATGTCGGCTCTGAAGCTCACAACTGGCGAAAAAGTCTGGTACACGCCGCTGGCGAAAGGAAACACGCGCGTGAATAACGCGGCGGCCGTCAGCGCGATCCCCGGAGTCGCATTCGTGGGAGGATCGGACGGCGTGCTGCATGCTCTTTCCACCGCCGACGGGAAGATTATTTGGGAATACAACACGGCGCGGGACTTCGATACAGTCAATAAGGTTCCCGCTAAGGGTGGTGCTATTAATTCCATTGGTCCCACAATCGTGAATGGGATGTTATTCATAGGATCGGGTTACGCAGTCAGCGGAGGCAATTTCGGCAACGTCTTATTGGCATTCTCGTTGGAATAAGGAGAACACTATGCGTAACACTCAATTGGTTTTTAGCGCGGCCGCTCTGTTGCTAGGAGTGTCCGCGTTTGGACAGGCAAAGGACGGGAAAGGCAAAGCCCCGGCGGCACCCGCACCGATGAGCTTCTTCGTCACTAGCGCTGGCGCCGGAAAAGGCGCCGACCTGGGCGGCCTGGCTGGCGCCGACCAGCTTTGCCAGATGCGCGCGGCCGCAGTCGGACGCGGCAGCAGCACGTGGCATGCCTACCTCAGCACACAGGGTGCGGGCGCGGTCAATGCCCGCGATCGCATCGGGACAGGACCGTGGGCTAACGCCAAGGGCCAGGTAATTGCCGCCAATGTCGCCGAACTTCACGGAGATACGCTTGAAATCGCACGCTTGGGCAACCGGATTACCAAGACGTCGGCCCTTAACGAAAAAGGTGAAGTTATGAACGGCGTCGGTGACACGCCGAATGAGCACGATATTCTCACCGGTTCGCAGCCCGATGGGCGCGCGTACACGGATGCCGCGGATCATACGTGCAGCAACTGGACCAGTAGCGGGATGGGGACGGCGCAGCTCGGTCACTTCGACCGGATGGGCGGCGGAAACGCGTCCTGGAATTCGGTCCATCCCAGCCAGGGATGTAGCCAGCAGAATCTGGTCGCCACCGGCGGTGCGGGCAAGCTGTACTGCTTCGCTATCAATTAATGGTCCGGGCTCTTTGTCGCGGAGCGCTCGCGGTTCTGTACTGCCTCACCTTAATTGGCTTAATTGGCCAGGACGGATCGTCGCTCTACGACCGCACTTGCGCGACGTGTCACAACGGCGGCAACGATCGCGCGCCAAGCCGCGATGCACTGCAATCTATGTCCGCCGATCGAGTGCTGGCGGCCATGGAAACCGGTCCGATGATCAGCATGGCGGTCCGCCTGACTACGGCGGATCGCCGCGCGATTGCTGAGTTTGTCAGCGGCAAACCGATCGGTCAACCGCTAGTGACCACTCCTTCGGCCAAGGCAATGTGTCCCGACGCCCCTGGCGCTTTTGTTCTGGAAGGGGGCACATGGACAGCGTGGGGAGCGAACACCAGCAACACGCGATTCCAGAACACGCCAGGAATCAGCGCGGATCAAGTACCGAGGCTTAAGGTGAAATGGGCGTTCGCGTTTCCTGGCGATATTCAGGCGTATTCGCAACCGACCATCGCCGGTGGACGCGTGTTCGTCGGCAGCCCGGGCGGCAAGGTCTATTCGCTGGATGCGAAGACCGGCTGCGTACATTGGTATTTCGATGCTGATACGGGAGTGCGTACGGCGGTCTCGCTGGCTCGGGTGGGTACAAGTAATGTGGCTTTTTTCGGCGATGCGAAAGCCAACGTCTACGGCGTCGACGCGGCTACTGGCAAGCAACTCTGGAAGACCAAGGCCGACGCGTTTCCTGTCGCGGGCATCACCGGCTCTCCAGTGTTCTTCAATGGACGGATCTACATCGGTATCCGCAGCGGCGAGGAAGCTGCCGGCGCGGATCCCCAATACGAATGCTGCCGATTTCGCGGGAGCGTAGTGGCACTGGACGCACGAACGGGAAAACAGGTTTGGAAGACGTACTTGGTCGACGAGCCCAAGCGCACGACCAAGAATAGAGCGGGCGCGCAGCTATGGGCCCCTTCCGGCGTGGCGGTGTGGAGCACGCCTGCCATCGATGCCCGCCGGAACGTGATTTACGTCACGACAGGGAACAACTACACCGATCCAACTACCCGGTTGAGCGATGCTTTTGTCGCGATGGATCTTAACTCGGGGAAGATTCTCTGGTCGCGACAAATGACTCCGCGCGATGCGTACACTTCGGCCTGCCGGCTACCGGACAAGACTAATTGCGCCGAATCCAATGGTCCGGATTTCGACTTCGGGTCATCACCGATCCTAGTTACTCTACAAAACGGAAGGCGCGCGCTGCTTGCCGGACAGAAGTCGGGCGTAGTTTACGCAGTCGATCCCGACAATCAGGGTGAAGTTTTGTGGCAAACGCGAGTTGGCAAGGGTGGCACTGCAGGCGGCGTCCAGTGGGGCTCGGCCGCAGACCAGAACAATGTGTACGTCGCAGTGTCCGACATCGGACGCATCATGCTCACTTACAGCACGTCGACCGACGCCGATCCCAAGCAGGGCGGTGGCATGTTCGCGCTACGTCTGGATAACGGGCAGCGCGTTTGGTATACGGCGCCTGAGCCGTGCGGAAATCGTCAGCGATGCAGTCCAGCGCAGTCCGCAGCGGTGACGGCGATCCCCGGCGTGGCATTTTCCGGATCGGTCGATGGCCACCTGCGGGCATATTCGTCGGCTGACGGAAAGATCGTCTGGGACTTCGATACCGCGCGAACTTACGAGACAGTCAACGGCGTGCCGGGACATGGCGGCTCGCTGGACGGCCCCGGCGCGGCCCTCGGCGATGGCATGCTATTCGTGAATTCGGGATATCCCACCGCCGGCGGAATGTCCGGAAATGTGCTGTTGGCATTTTCTGTCGACGGGAAATGACCTGGGAACTTTTTCCCATCGCCTCTTGTCCAATCAGCCGAGGACAACGTTATGGCGATGGGCGTCAAACGAGGCAAAGCCGAGATCAACGTCACACCGATGATCGACGTGTTACTGGTGCTCCTGATCATCTTCATGGTGGTTCAGGAGCATTCCGTGGGACTGGATGTGCAAGTTCCCCAGCAGACTGACAACCAAGGCCGTCCGCTACCGTCGCAGGATATTACGCTAACCGTGCTAGGCGGAGGCAAGGTTAGGCTCGATGAAACGGATCTGGATGTCGCGGACCTGCCCGACCACCTTCGTGCCCTTCTGACTCGATCCACACCGGGAGTCGCCTTCGTGCGGGGAGAGAACGAGATCGACTTCGCTCAAGTAGCCGAGGTTATCGATGTCGCCAAAGGCAACGGCTGGAAGAGAATCGGCCTGGTGCCGAAGTGAAAAATCCTGTGAAAACTTAGGGAAATCAACGTTTGCAGTGGTATTCTCCTGCTGATTCCCGTTGCGTGACGCCATCCGCGACCGTATTCTTGGTGAGCACGGAGCGATCACGATGAATCTTCAGGAAGCTAACGCGAATACGCCGCCGCCCAGACCAGGCCACTTCGGCCAGGCTGGAATCGTAGAAGGAAATTGCCGCTTACCTTACGGTTCCAGTCTGTCGATCGCGCCATTACGGGGGCTGCACCCGAATCGTCGATCACTTGCAGATCTCCGGAAGCCGCGGTCAAAGCTTCGCTAGGCGGTTTTTTGAGAAGTTGCGCTCGAACAGTACAACGGTTGTTTGTAAACGGTCACGCGGACTGCAGCAGGCGTATGTCGCCTGCGGTTTTCGGTTCCATCACCATGCCAAGCCGGACCGTAAAAATGAACGAGCTGCCTTTACCCGGCTCGCTTTCCACCCAGATCTTCCCTCCCAATAGCTCGGCTAAGCGCCGTGAGATGGTCAAGCCCAGGCCTGTGCCGCCGTACTTGCGAGTGGTCGAGCTATCGGCCTGAGTGAAGGCGGAGAAAATATCCTTTTGACGGTCCGGCGGAATGCCGATCCCGCTATCCTTTACGGTGAACCGCACCACAACATGTTCACCTTCTTGAGACTCGCTCTGAACCAAGAGCATCACTCCGCCCGAGCTAGTGAACTTGATCGCATTGCCTACCAGGTTCACCAGGATCTGACGCAAACGCACTGGATCGCCGGCCACTAAATCGATCACCTGAGAATCCACGTGCAGATCAAGTTCCAGCCCCTTCTCGTGTGCTCGGAGCGTAAATGCCTTTAGGATATGGGCCAGGCTCTCTCGCAGACTGAAGTTTACGGCCTCCAGATTCAGCTTGCCTGCTTCAATCTTCGAAAAATCCAGGACGTCGTTGATGACCGCGAGCAGCGACTCCGCGGAGTCCTTCGCGATTTCCAGATAGTCGCGCTGTTCCGCGTCGAGCGTCGTGTCCAGAGACAGAGCCAGCATTCCAAGGATCCCATTCATCGGGGTACGGATCTCATGGCTCATATTCGCCAGGAACTCGCTCTTGGCTCGATTCGCTGCCTGCGCCGCTTCTTCCGCTTGCCTGCGCTCCACCATCTCTTCTTCCAGCCGTCGATTCGCGGTTCCTAGAGCGGCGCCCTGTGAATGTGCCTTCAAAGCCAGATGGACTACCACCCCGAAGAGCACCGCGCTTAATACTCCTCCCAACAGCGTCAGGTTGGATAACACGCCCAACTTCGTTGGATTGTTTTGCGAAAATGCCTGCCACAATCCGAGCCGGACCGTGATTACCAGGAAACTGGCGCCGATGGGCACCCATGTAGGCTCGCCGCGTCCCAGCTGCGTCATGCCCCAAGCCACGGCGGTAGTGCCGATCCCTATCAGGAGGAAGCCCGCCGCTGTCAGTGCGGCGACGCGCGTGAGGTTACCCCAGGAAAGTGCATCGCTGGTTCCCGAGATCACTCCGATTCCGCAGGCCGCACCCACCGCCGCAACCAGTAAGCCCGTGACACCCAGGACGGCGGATCTGTTTTTGCGCAGCCTGGTTTGCGCTAACGCAAAGCCCGTGGCCAGCACAATGAAACAGAGCGCCGTGGTCGGCGACATGCGGCCAGGGTCTGAAGTCTGCGTGGTGATATACGCGCCGCCCAAAAATTCGTCGATCCCGAATTCGATCCGCAAAAGATACTCGAAAAGGCTCGCGGCGGCGATAGTTCCCGCAATTGTGGATCCGAACAGCGTGAGTCGTGGCTTCCTGCGTACGATCCCCAGCAGAGCGAGCCCGATCAGCGCAAAACTGACAGCTGTATTGCGCTGCATCGGCGCCAGATCCGGCATAACTTGGATGAGAAGCGCTGCGTGGATCGCCCATCCTACCAAGACGAGGGTCCCCAGCAGGATAGCCAGAATACCGCAGAACCCGCCGGTGATCCCGGGCCAAGATATGCTCGTAAAAAAGGCTCGGGTTCGCATGAACTTTACCACCTCTCCTATCGACGTATTTCCAACTAAGCTTTAGCGCTTAATCCGGTCCTTCACTTGGCCGTAGCATTCCGTCCTCAGCGTGAAATCATTCGTGCTAGAATTTGATTTGAAGATCCCTGCCGGAGTTTTGCTTCGTTAATCCCCCGTTTTTGCAGAGCAAGATTTTGGAGAACTATTCCCGCGCAGATCTTCATCAGAGCAGTAATTCCAAACATGGAGGAATGTGAGTCTAATGTTGTCGAAGAAGTTATTGATCGGGTTTGCCGCACTCGCGATGGGTATTGCCAGCGCCGCTTCGGATTATAAGCTGGAGCTGACCCAAGCGACGCAAGTAGGCGGCACCGCACTGAAAGCTGGAACGTACAAAGTTGAGATGCAAGGCGATAAGGCTGTATTCAAGTCGGGCAAGGATGTAGTGGCGCAATCGTCCGCGAAGGTCGAAAACGGCGAGAAGAAGTACTCCGCCACGGCGGTGTCCACCAACGCTTCGAAGCTTGAGTCAATCGCGATTGGCGGCACGACCATGAAGATCGTGTTGACGCAGTAGCATCCACGTACCTCCTTTAGTAGGGCAGGCGATCTTACTCGCCTGCCGATCCTCAATAATGCTTCGAACTGCGAATGCTTGGAGCAGTCGCCGTGCGGCGATTCCGAGCCGCGACAGTCATGAAGCGGAGTGCGGTCGGTTGTTTAGGCGGGCCGCTGGATATCGATCGACCCCGCGAAGCTGGATGGCGGAGGAATAGGTGCCAAACGGCTCCCATCCCCAAACCATTAGTACTACAATATGGTTTGGACATCTCTTCTATCTACGCAGCCGGGCTTGCCCGAGCGCTCACCCACTCTCGAGCCCTCCGATTCGCGCGCGTCAAGGTAGCCGAGATCCAGCTTTATCAGGCACCCCAGGTAAAGTCCGGCCGCGCCGCGCACGATTTGTACGGTGTGCTTCGCCCGCACATCGACGCGGCTCGGGGAGCCTTCCGTGACAGCTTCCTGCTACCCTTAGGTGGGGTTCCTGATTACCTCCACCAGGAGCTGGTGAAGACCTTGGCGAAAGAAGATGCGGTGCTGCTTGGTCCATCCTATCCCGGCCCGCTGGCGTAACGCGGCTCTGTCTGTCGTGGCGACCGTCGCGGTCGGCGGCACGATGTTCGCATTGCGCGCGGCTACGGATCCACTCAGCGTTGATTTAAGGGACCTCAAATCCGGCGCCGATGCTCTGGATGCCGGCCGTTATCCCGCCGCCATCGGCGCTCTTAAAGGTCTGACCCAGCGGCTTCCCAAGCTGGCCGACTATGCGGCGTGGTTCCTGGCTTCGGCCCAGTCCGCGTCGAAAGATTACGCGGCCGTCCCCGCCACGCTCGACATAGTCTTCCAGCAATCGCCGCCGTCGCCTTTGGTTCCTCGCTCGGCGCTGCTCGCCGCGAGCGCGCTCACGCAGAATAACAATGCAGCCGCCGCACTCGAAGTCCTGCGCAAATACTATTCGGTGCTGTCGCAGCCCAAGGGCGATCTCGCCATGGCCGCGGCGTTCGCGGGCTCCGGGGACAACATCAGCGCCGCTATCTACTATCAGCGCGTGTACTATGGATTTCCCTTGTCGGCCGAAGCGGCGCAGGCTGCCACAGAGACTGATAGGCTCAAGACCGACCTCGGTGAAAAGTATCCGCCCGCGCTACCCACCGCCATGCTGGGACGAGCGATCAAGCTTCTCGATGGCGGCCAGGCCGTGCGAGCTCGCAAGGAATTGGAAGCACTGGTCTCGCAGCTCGGTGGCACGGAGCGCGATCTGGCGCGCGTCCGCATCGGCGTGGCTTACTACACTGCCGAGGAGAACGCGGTCGCATACAAGTATCTGACGACTCTTGAAGTCGCTTCCCCGGAAGCGGATGCCGAGCGCCTGTATTACGTCATGCAGAGCGCGCGCCGCCTCAACAATCTCGATGAGATGGATGCCGTGGCCGCTAAGCTCGGCCGCCTGCATCCCAATTCACCGTTCCGGCTGCAAGCCCTCTTGGCGGCGGCGAATCGCTACCTGACCGAGAACAAGACCGATCAGTATGAGCCGCTGTATCGGGCGTGCTTCGAATCGTTCCCTCAAGATAAACAAGCCGCCGGATGTCACTGGAAGGTCGCGTGGGCCCACTATCTACGTCGCGAATCGGACGCCGCGGAGATGCTGCGAGCCCATTTGCGATTGTTCCCTGCATCGGAAAACGCTTCGGCCGCGTTGTATTTCCTCGGGCGTCTTGCTGAGGCGTCGCACGATCGCGCCACTGCACGCACTTATTACGATGAAATCGCTCGGGAATATCCGAACCAGTATTATGCAATGTTGGCGCGGGATCGCCTGACTCCTGTCGCCAGCGTGGATCCTTCTCCCGCCGCATCGGAATTCCTCCGTACTGTGGGCTTTCCGCAGCGCGCACGTGGGAGTGTGTTCGATGCCAGCGGCGCCTCGCAGGCTCGTATCGAGCGCGCCAAGATGCTGGTCTCCGCGGGACTGAAAGATTGGGCGGAAACCGAGCTGCGTTATGGGGCTAAAAACGGCGATCAACCACATCTGCTCGCCATGGAACTGGCCGCGCTGATCGGCGACGGCCAACCCGCGCAGGCCATCCGCTACATCAAGAGCTACGCCGGGAATTATTTGTTCCTGCCGATCAGCTCCGCGCCGCTCGATTTTTGGCGGCTGGCGTTTCCGCTTCCGTATCGCGCGGACCTGGAGCGTTTCTCCAAGCAGAACAATCTCGATCCATTTTTGATGGCCGCGCTGATCCGGCAGGAGTCCGAGTTCGATGCCAAGGTTACTTCGCCCGCCAACGCGCGCGGTCTGACGCAGATCGAACCGACGACTGGCCGTGAGCTGAGCCGCAAACTGAAGATTCCCAAGTACACCACTGCCAAGCTGTTCCAGCCATCGCTCAATCTGCAGTTCGGGACGTATTATCTTCGGCTGGTGACGGACCAACTCGGCGGCCATACCGAAGCCGCTCTTGCCGCATACAATGCAGGTATGACGCGAGCGAAATCATGGCTGACCTGGGGCGATTTCCAGGAGCCCGCCGAATTCGTCGAGACGGTACCCTTCACGCAGACGCGCGGATACATCCAGGCTGTGCTGCGCAACGCCGATGCCTATCGCCGCATCTACGGGCCGCCCACGCACCAATAGCCACAGTGACGCGCTTTCGAGCTAATCGCACATTAGGAATCACTGAAAGCGTCATCCGCGAGATGACGCGCCTCGCCTTGCGGCACAAGGCCGTCAATCTCGCCCAAGGATTTCCCGATTTTCCCGCGCCCCAGATCGTGAAAGACGTGGCCTGCCAGGCGATCTGTGACGACGTCAATCAGTACGCGATCACGTGGGGTTCAAAGCCTTTTCGAGACCAGATCGCAACGAAATATCGGCGAACGTACGGGCTTGAAATCGACCCCGAACGCGAAATCACGGTCTGCTGCGGCTCGACGGAGGGCATGATTGCTTCACTACTGGCAGTGTCGAATCCCGGGGATGAAGTCGTCATCTTTGAGCCGTTTTACGAAAACTTTGGCCCCGATACCCTGCTGTGCGATGCGGATCGCAAGTTCGTGAAGCTCCATCCGCCAGACTGGCGGTTTGATCCCGACGAGCTTCGGCGGGCATTTTCCAAAAAAACGAAGGCAATCATTATCAACTCTCCCGGCAACCCGACTGGGCAGGTCTTCAATCGCGAGCAGCTTCAGGCGATCGCCGATCTGTGCCAGGAGTTCGACGTGCTGGCCATCACGGATGAAATCTACGAGCACATCGTCTACGATGGCGCGCGTCACATCCCCATGATGACGATTCCGGGCATGCGGGAACGGACCATTCTCATCAACAGCATGAGCAAAACGTACGCCGTCACGGGCTGGCGTGTGGGCTGGGTTCTGGCGAATCCGGATATCACGGAATCCGTGCGGAAGGTTCACGACTTCCTCACAGTGGGCGCTGCGGCCCCATTGCAGGAGGCTGGCGTGGTCGCTCTTGGCTTACCCGACAGCTATTATCAGGAGCTTGCCCAGCACTACACGGAGCGTCGCGATCTGATGCTCCAGATGCTGGAATCGACGGGGTTTCGCTGCTCCATCCCCCGCGGCGCATATTACGTGATGGCCGATTTCTCGGCACTCAGCAAGCTGGATGATGTCAGCTTCGCACGGCATCTGATTGAAACAGTGGGGATCGCAGCCGTGCCTGGATCGAGCTTCTTCGCCAATTCGCTGGATGGCATACGCTGGATCCGCTTTTGCTTTCCGAAAAAGTATGACACCCTGAAGGAGGCCCAAGCGCGTCTACAGAAGTTGGCCTGATGCTGTCGCAATTCTTGCTGCCGGAAACCGTAGCCCGTCAAGATGGGATGGGTGCGGAGATGCGGTTCGAACCCAAGATGGTCCAACTGACGCTCGGCATTACCCGCATCATCTCGCAGGAAAGCCTGGAAGTCTCCGTGTGGGGCTCGGCGGATGGGGAACATTGGCGCCCCCTGGTAGCCTTCCCGCAAAAATTCTATTGCGGGACGTATTCAATGTATCTGGATCTCGCCCACCATGAGGACGTCAGGTATCTTCGCGCGCATTGGAAAATGGGCCGCTGGATCCGGGATGAACGCGCTCCTCTGTTCGGTTTTTACGTGCGCGCCGAGGAAGGCCAGCTGCGTCGCCAAGCGGGAGCGGCTTAGACACTACCGCGCGGCGGAGAGTTGGGCAAGGTTGTGCCGGATCCTATCGGACAAAGGCCCGTCGGGACGCAACGCCAGAACGTCTTCCAATTCCTTAATTGCCGCCAGGCGATTCCCGCGGCGCGCATAGATGTCCGCCAGAAACACCTGTGGCTGGGTGAAATGCGCGGGATCCAGACGCTTGGCTGCCTGTAGATATTGCTCGGCCTGATCGAACTGATCCAGCTTGAAATAGTTCATGCCGAGCTGGGCGTTCGCCAGCGCGTCCTCGGGACGATCACGCACCGCTCGCTGGTTGAACGGCAGGGCCTCTGCAAACGCGTTCTTTTTCAGTAGAACACCGGCCAAGTTCACCAGAGGCTCGAACGAATCGGGATCGGCTGCAATTGCTTTGCGAAAAAGGATTTCGGCGCGCTCGTCATCGCCCGTCTGAAATGCGATGACACCGAGGGCGTTCCAGGCCGTGGAGAATTCGGGTGCGAGGGCGACCGACTCCTCAAGCGCACGAACAGCCCCCTGCGGATCGTGCACGGCCAGCCGCTTCTGTGCGTCGGCATACTTGGCTGCCGCGTTCCCCGGGATCGAAAGCTGGTGAACTGATACTACGCCGCCGGTGGGGTTGGAGGCTGCTTCGGAAGAGGAGTATGGAATAGTTGCGTGCACCACTCCAGAAGGGTCGGCTACGGCGGGGCTGATCACCACGGTGCGGCGAACTTCGCCCAGGCCCTTGCGAACCACGGCCACCGTGTAATTTCCGGGAGCGAGCGACCGGAAACGGAATTCGCCGCTGCGATTCACCTCGGAAGATTCCGCGTAAGGGGTTTCGACGGCGAGTAAGTTGACCCGCAAGGAATGCAGGCTGCCAGTGCCGGTGATTTTCCCCTGCAAGTCCAGGCTTGTAATCGCGGCGGGACTTCGATCCGCCGCGAACAATCCGGCGGCAATGACCAATCCCGCGAGTGCCTTCCGAAACACCAGACCAGCCTACATTTTATTCCAGTGATTTCAAGTACCGGTACACCTGGGACAAAGGCAATCCGATGACGTTGAAGTAGCAGCCTTCGACGTATTCCACGAATTTGGAGGCGAGTCCTTGAATGGCGTAGGCGCCGGCCTTATCCATAGGTTCGCCGCTGGCGACATAGTCATCGATCTCGGCGTCCGCGAGTGGCGCAAAACGCACCAGCGTAGCCGTGCTATCGACTTGCGCGCCTTTGGGATGGCGCAAACAGATGCCGGTGATGACCGTGTGCTCGCGTCCCGCCAGGAGCCGGAGCATGTCCCGCGCATCGTCCGCATCACGGGGTTTTTCGAGTACCTTCTGGTCTAGTACGACGATGGTATCGGCGCCCAGTACAATTTCATCTCGATCCTCCCAGGCAGCCTCGGCTTTAGCGCGCGCCAGACGGCGGACGTAGGCATCCGGTGGTTCGCCGGGAGCGCGGATTTCCTCGACTTCACGGACGCGAACGGTGAAGGGAATCCCCGCGGTTGTGAGCAGTTCGCGCCGGCGAGGCGATTGCGAGGCAAGTATCAAGGGAAGCCGCACAGGACAGGTATAGCATGGACACCGCACAGCTTTGACGATTTCGCAAGGCGCATGCCGATACCGAATCAACTGAATATCGATATAGGCCTGAATTGTGTCGCTCTAGTTAGCGCTCTCGTTGGCGGTTTTTTCTCGAAGTCAGTGCTGCACGGTGATCATCAGATTGGGCTGCGTGCTTGACCCGTTGTAGGTCGCGCTGAGCAGTAAATCTCCATCCGGGGCATTATTCGGAACGGTCACCCGGATCTGGTACGCGCCAATTCCCACCAAACTCGCGGAATTGACCGTCGCAGGAATACCGCCAATCGTGACGACAGGAAACGGATTAGGAAGATTTCCCGTCTGTATGAGCGATCCACTCACCACCGGCACATCCGTCGCTCCGAGCCCGTTTGCGACCAGATTAACCTTCTCGCCGGGTTTGACGGGCGTGCTGGCGTTAAGGAACAGGCTGATGGGTCCGATGAGACTCCCATCGGCCGCGTGCGTGCCATAGACGTAGTGCACGCCGGTAGTCGAGATAGCCTCAAAAAATGATGGCGACTGCGGCTGTGTGGGAATGGTCACGGCATTGCTAGCGACGCCATTATTGGTGATCTGTACCTTGACCGAACCGAACAAGGCGTCTGGTGGAGTCAGGACATTGATCTGCGTTGTGCTGATGAAATAGAGATAGGCTTTCTTGCCATTTACCGTTGCGCTCACGCCGTCCATTAGATCCGGCAACTGGTTGTGCACGAAATCCGAGCCTACCCAGATGCGCGAATCACCTAACGGTGCGAGATTCAATCCTTGGACCTTGATCCACGTGTTGGGCGCGATTACCGGATTGTCGCCGAAAGCATTGGTTACGCTGGTAACCAGCGGCGCGATGAGAACGGTGAAGTCGCGTGCCGTGTTGTTGGCCGTGTTACCGTCGCCGCCGCCTGAAACCGTGGCGACAGTCGTCAAGCTGGACGCGCTGCTCGTCCCAATGTTGACTGTGACCGCGATAGGCGCATAACTGGCCGAAGGCGCCAGAGAGTCGGCGCGCGCACATGTCAACGTGACCAGCAGGCAGTTCCAGGCGGTTCCGCTGATTGCGGTTGCCGTCATGCCAGAGGGAAGCTGATCGGTGACCGAGACCGGACCGAGGGTAGCGGCCGTGCCCGCATTCGTAACCGTAATCGAATAAACGACAGCAGTCTGTCCCGCAGCCGGGGCGCCCTCGTGAATTGCCGAGATAGTCAGATCAGGCCGGGGTGGATCGCCTGTCAGCAATGTCGTCAGCGAAACGCCGCTGAATTCGTCAAAGCCAGAAAGGTCGATGTAATAATCGCCGGCCGGTGGCGAGACGAGAGTGATGGATTCGCCGTTGCCCACCGATTCCGAAGATTCGTCTACATTGCAAAGTGAGCTCACCAGAAATGCAATTTGACACAGCGCGGGGCTGCCCGACTTTAGGTAGAGATCCACATCTCCGGTTCCACCACTGGTCGAGACCTGGAAAGACACGGTTCCGGCCGGAACAGTCACGCGATATAAAGTTTCGCTTCCGATAACACCGCTCAAGCCGCTTATGACAGTATTCGCCGCAAGGGACGCCGGCGTGACCACGGCTGCGTTCAGCAACACTCCGGCGTAGGCAATGAAGGCATCCACCTCCACTTTCCAGCGTCCCGCCTTGGGACTCGCAAAACTCTGCGTCTCATTGTTACCATCCCGCGCTGAGAACGCGAGATTTCCATCAGGGTCGGTGATGAACAGATCCGCGTCGCCGATCCCGTCGCGCAGGGTTATCTGAAGAACCGGCACACCATCGGGCACGTCGACGAAGGCATAGCCTGCGGAAAAGGCGTCGCCGCTGATCGCGATGGGCTGATTAGTAGTCAAGTGAGTAAGCACGGGAGCAAGATATCCGTGGACAACTTTCCCGCCTTTACCGTCGGTCACCGTGATTTTGACCCGCTGCGCTGTAAAACTGGTAGTCCAGGTGACCGCTCCATCCGGGCTGACAGTCATACCATCCGGACCTGTAGTGAGTACGAAATTCAACGTTCCCGCATTGGGATTAGATGCCCCGATGGCGTAGGCGTAGAATTCGCCGGCTCCGGTTGTAATCGAAAGAGGCTGGCTGGTGATGGACGGGTTCTGGATGCTTTGGAGATCCCGTGGCAAGTCGTAAGCCGCATCGTAGACGGTGCCGCTCTGCGGCAGACCATCGATCCCGCGGGAGGAATAACCCAGTCCATGTTTCGCGAACACCGTCCAGATTGCAACGCGATTCGTACCCCCGTTGGTTGCCAGATCCGCGGTCAGAATGGCGTCGCGGGCGTCGGTCATGCTGGGATTGCACGGAGTCGCCTTCAGTCCGTCGATCACCAGCCGATCAGTGATGTCTTGGCCGAGAGATTTTCGTAGGTCCCACAACGTGGCGGCCCAAATCTCGCCGTCGTCATGTACTTCGTAACCGGAATTGCCCACATCCTCATAGGTAAACGTGTAGCCTTCATAGCTCTGGCGCCGGTCGCCATGAGTCGGGTTCTGCGAAATATAGGCGCCCAGAACGGGGTTGTTGAAGTAGCTTGCGGCGAAATAGTCGGACCAGCCTTCTCCCATGGCTCCGGACTGAATCTGATCCAGACAACTTGTGCTGGTCTGGCCGCCCACCAGCCGGGCGGAGACGCCGTGGCCGTATTCGTGAATGATCACTTGGCCGTCGTAGTCGCTATCCAGATCGTCGGTAAGAGACGTTGTGGAGCGCGTGAACAGGCCCATTCGTATGCGGGGTGCTATCCCTTCGGGCGTGGGCGCGAACGCAGCGTTGTTTACCGATAGGGCATTCTGGGCCTCCGCAATCACGGCATCCCCGCCGATACCGCCCTTGCCTAAATTGTCCGTCTGAAAATTCCCGGCGACTTCCGTGAAACCGAGGCTGTAATAGAAATCGTGCGCGATATTGATGAAGTAAAACAGGTTGGTTCCGGAGGCGCCCTTGAAATTGCGAGGATTCAACGCCACCGTTCCATCGCCGAAGGCAAAGTCGAACACCTGGCTCGCACTCGCGGGCCGGCCGTTCTGCAGTTCGGTGGTCGTTCCCGGGTCGGGCTGGTCGTCGCCGTTGGTGTCAAGAAAGACGTCCACATTGTTTCCGGTAGTGACCGTGCCTGTCACCGGTAACCATGCGTCCGGAAAGGTCACCAGTTGGCGCGAGCCGCCCTGCGACGGCGATTGGGTCCAGACACGCCCCTTGGCGGCGTATACATAGGCGTTATGGCGGAAAAGCAGCTTACCATCTTCTGCGTCGATCAGGATTTCATACAACTGTGCCGCGTCGACTTCCACGAAGGAGCGATATGCCAGCCGGGCCGTGGACGCATCCAGGGGAAAGATCACCAGCTCAGGCGCCCGCAAGAGGTTTCCGGTCGTTTCCGCCCCGGACGCGATGCGCGCCGCAAGCTCGGCTTGATCGGGCCGCAGCCTGGGGATCGTAGACACATTCAATCCCGGTACGGCTTCCGCGGAACCCGCTTGAATCACTTCGCCCGTCTTGCTGAGCGTAAACTTGATTTGTCCCTGGAATACTTCGATTCCATTCACGGCCTGGGTGTACACCAGGTGCGTGACTTCCGGAGCGATATCGCGGACATCCAGACGCATTTGGTCGATTTCAGGCTGGGTAAATAAAAAAGCGCCGGCGTTATCGATGAGAAACTTCCTGGCGATCTCATCCGCATCGCGATTGGAGGCGCCGGATAAAGTCTTGCCATCGTTCAGCATCAACTTCGGTATTCCGTGTCGGCTGGGAACGATTCGGATGCCGGGTTGGGTTGTCTGGCGTCCGGCTACAAACGCTTCCATGCTGCGAGTTCGGCGATCCACCAGGGTCTTTGGCGGCGAATTCTGCGGAGTTTGGGCAGCCAGCATGGGCGCGCGGAGGTCGACGTCCGGTAGAACACCTTTTTTTGCGTCACCTCGTGTCTGGCTCCAAAGGGGATTGGCTACAACGAGTGCGAGCAGCAGCGCCGCCCGGGAAATAACGTTTGTATTCATCGGGAGTATTTTTGGCAAGTTAATGAATTATTCCGTATTTGTGACAAAACGACGATATTGCGAAGCTAGGGGCAACGCAAGCGAAACAGGATATCACACCTGTGGTGGCTAATAGTTTTGCGGGAAAGATGGAAACTGTACCGTCGCGGAGTGTAGCGTTACTTGCCGGCCTTTTTGGCGGCTTCTTCCTCGGCGACGCGGGCTCCACTCAGGGTATTCGCGAGTCCGTAATTACCCTCGTGGCACCCGAATTCGTAGATCGGACCGTTGGTCTTGGTCATCGCCAGCTCCGCTGTCCAGGGCTGGTCCCAGGTCGCGGGATCTTCCACAGTGAATCGATACAGGATGGTGTCCGCATCCACGCGGGTAAAACGCTCGACGACGTGCAGCTTGTCGCTCGATCCGCGGAAGGGATTGTGGTCGTTGAAATTGGTCACATCCACCACGAGAGTGTCGCCTTCCCAGTGGCCGCGCGAATCGCCGCGGTACAGACCGATCGTCGGCGCCGGATGCGGTGAGGAGTCCGTTGGGATGACACGAGCCGAGTGATTCATTTCGTGGAGAATCGTCACGATTCCTTGACCCTGCACAATCTGCAAATTGTTGTTATAGCCCGCGGGAAGCATGGGAACGGCATCATAGCCCATGATGATGCAGCGCGCGCTCAACGGCCGGTTCTCCGGTCCATCGAATTCGTGCCCGCGATTCTTGGCGGTGATGTCGGCGTTTCTCTTCCGGGCCTCCGGCAACTGCGGAGGAATCGTGCCGGTTGTGCCCACGATAAGCGAAGTTCGCTTATCCCATACGACGCTGGCCTGCGCTTTGTCCAATCCAAACTGAGCGAAATCGTAATGCACGGCATCGGCGGTTCCCTGTTCCGCAGGGCGGCCTTCCGCCACATTCAAGGCCAGGCGCTGCTGTTCCTTTTTTTGCGCGTCCGCTAGTTCCTGATCGGTGTAGAACTCTTTCGATCCCAGACCCTTGGGACGTTCCAGGGGAGTCAGCGTATTATTGGTCCAGTAACCCTGGAAATCCGGCACGCCATCCGGCGTTCGCGGGGCTTTCCAAGCCTTGGTTGCCGTTTTCGCTTTCGAGGAAGCCTGGCCGGCAATGGGCGTGGGCACCAATGCCAGTGCGCCGGTCACGATCGTTGCAGCTATTCGTACCGCGAGATATCGATTCTTCATGGAAGCCTCCCTGCCACGAATACCAGCCAAATCATATCGCAATCGAGGGCCGACGGCTACGCGTCGTCGGTCTACCAGTCGGTCGGCCGGTAATCCTTCAGGAACAGTCCCCATACATGCTCCCCGGTGTTAAATCCGTTGATGATGGGATCGAGAATGCGCGCCGCGCCGTCCACGATGTCGAGCGGCGGATGAAACCGCTGCTCGGCCGTCTTGCGCTGGGCGATCTCGACGGGGTCTTCGTCGGTCACCCATCCGGTATCGACGCTGTTCATGTGAATGCCATCGCCCTGATAGTCCGTCGCCGAGGTGCGCGTCATCATATTAAGCGCGGCTTTGGCCATATTGGTATGCGGATGACGAGTGGTCTTCCAGTTCCGGTAGAACTGTCCTTCGACGGCGGATACGTTGACGATATGTTTGTCGCGCTCCGGCGTGCGCATCATCAGGGACTTTAGGCGCGCGTTGATAATGAACGGAGCGATGGCGTTGATCAACTGAACCTCTAGCAGCTCCACCGACGAAACTTCCGCCATGAGCAATCGCCACGAATTTCGTCCGCGTAAATCGACCTGCTGCAGATCCTGATCCAGGCGGCCTTCCGGGAATAGGTGCTTTGCTACCTGCAAATCTTCCGGTAGCAATGGGATTTGGGACAGCTCAGCCGAACGGGGCAACGCTTCTCGAAGCAGCAATGCGGGCGTTTCATCCAGCGCCGCTCGCTCGCCTTCCATCATGTGCTTGTAAAAATCGGGCGGACGTCGAACGGTCTGGCAAGCATTATTGATGATGAAATCCAGCCGCGGAAGAGTTCCCAATAAGTGGGTGCAAAAGGCTTCGACGCTGGGAGTGTGGCGCAGGTCGAGCCCGAAGATCTCCAGCCGATCCGCCCACTCGCCGAAATCTGGTTCGCGAGCATAGCGCTGAGCCGAATCTCGCGGAAAGCGAGTGGTTACGATGAGTCTCACTCCCGAGCGCAGCAGTTTGAGACCGGCCTGATAGCCGATCTTGACGCGTCCTCCCGTTAGCAGCGCCACTCGGCCCCGCAGATCGGCCAGTTCCGTTCGCTTATTGAAATTGAACTCTGCGCACTCCGGACACATCTGATCGTAGAAATGGTGGATCGCGGAAAAGTGCTGTTTGCAGACGTAGCAATGCTGGGAATCGGGAAGCTCCGTGTTTTGAGGCTCAGGCGGAGGAAAGACGTTGGGAGTGGTGAATACCGGTTTTCGCCTTAGCGCGCGAATTCCTGTTTCATCGAGCAGCTCCGTAGCACGGCGAGTTCGATCGCGCTCCGCCGCTTTCAGCATTTCCCGGCGAGCAAGTTTGTCGGGATTGTAAAGCTCTGCCGCCGCCCGTAAAAGGCGCTCCCGATCAGGGGCAGGCAACTGGTTCAAAAGGCGCCGGTCGGAGGCGAGTTGTTCGAGCAGTTCCGCCGCCGAGCGCAGACGCTCCAGCAGTGCGAACTCGGTCGCGAAATCTGTATCCATAGAGGGCAAGCGGGTATGTCTACTATTATCGCTGCCCTCTCCGCCGCCCTACTGAGAGGTCACAAACTCGAAGGTGAAGATCATCTCATGCGACTGTTGGGTCGTGCCAGGTTGACCCCGGGCAACCGAGCCCATGGTTTTGCTGAACTGGTTGGCCTGATCCAGGGCCTTCTGGTTAAAGCTAGGATCGCTACTCGCCAGCAACTCGGTTTCCCCTAAGTGACCGTCCGGAGAAAGACTGCCGTGCAGCACCACCACTTGAACAGCGAGATTCGCGGGCGCGGATCTGAAGATCTTGGGGTCTGGAGGGGCCATCGTGCGCAAATTGAATGCCGGAGTCATCACGCGCCCGACGCCGATTGCGATCATGCCCGCGGGATCGAAAAGCGCGCTTTTGGGGTCGCCCGGATCGGACACACTCTCCGTCTTTGCGTCTATGACTACTCGACCGGCCTCTGAAATCGTGAATGAGCCGGCCACGGTCTTGTCATGGAACTTGATGGCGTTGGCATAGTTGTAATGCACATACAAGCCGGGAACGGGGGAATACGTCGTAAGTAACCCCGTGGCAGCATCGACGCAATACTCAGTGTCACCCCATCCTCGGGTATCCCGGACAGCTTGGCCCGGCATCCCGGATCCTATCAGCACACAGCGCTGTTCGGCTCCATTCACATATCCGACCGCAGTCCGCAGTGGAGCTTGCGGGCCCAGTTGAGGGATGTTAAAGAAGATCGCCTCGCGAACCTGCACCAGGCGCAGCGGCAGGACTCCCCCCGGTTGGTTGCTGTATAGCATTCCTTGGGTCGTGGTGTTGTATAGATTGACAGCGGCATAGTTCGGTCCTTGGGCGCTCCAGCGATAGACACCCTTACCTGGCGCTATATCTTCCAGAGTCCAACTGCCGTCTGAGGGCAAACCACCCGATGTGACGAAGGTGGTTTTCAGATCGTATGGCGTGGACATCACGCTCGACATCTGGCGGGCTTTGGTCAGTAGCGTCATCGCAGCAAGTCGCGCTTCAGACGTTTGAGGTTGTTGCGCACCGCCGGTGACAGGCTCGAGGGAATCGGTGGGTACGGCTGGCCGGGGAAGTGCGTTCAGATTCTGTAGCGACAGTGGAGAAGATACCGGATTAGGGGCCTGCGCTAACGAAATTCCCTGAAATACCGCGGTAATTATAGCGAGATAGCGGAAAGAAGAAGGCACATTGGACCTCGCGAACATAATACTACTCGGCTCGCAGGGCTTCCAGGGGGTCGACCTTTGTGGCGCGCCGCGCGGGAAAGTAGCTGGCCAGTGCGGCGGCTGCAATAAGGATCGCCGCGACGCCAAGATAAGTGACCGGGTCGAGAGCCTTGACCCCGAATAGCAGAGTCGACATCAGACGTGTCAGCCCGGCGGCCGCGCCCAACCCGAGGATCGCGCCGATTCCAGCCAGCAGCAGTCCGTGGCGCACGAACATTTGGCGGAGCCCCGCGGGCTCTGCTCCCAGCGCCATGCGGATGCCGATTTCGCGTGTTCGTTGCGTTACTGCGTAAGCGATGACGCCGTAGATTCCCACGATCCCGAGGATCAGCGCCATCGCGCCCGCGATGGCCAGCATCACCAGCGTAAAGGATGTCCGGGCCATAGACTCGTTGTCGAGATCCTGCATAGTCCTTATCCTGAAAACCGGCAAACTGGAGTTGACCGACCAGATCGCCTGCCGGGCCTCTGTCAGGAAGTCTTCCGTAGCCGCACGCTTGGTGCGAATCACGAATACGGCGAAGCGTACGGCGCTAACACCCTGACGGGCGTAGAAGGCGTCCCTCAGAGCTGGCCAGATCGCGAATGACGGGGGCTTCTTCTGCGCGCCGTCATCGTAAATGTCGCCGACAACACCTACAATCTCGCGCCACGGGTCGGCGGCACCTTGACGGATCCGTTTGCCCAGGGCGTCACTCGGGTCGCCCCACATTTCCCTGGCCAGATTTTCAGAAACCATCGCTACGTGGCGTTTTTCGTAGAGATCGGTCCAGGTGAAATCGCGCCCCGCGACCAGGGGGGTGCCGATGGTTTTGAAGAATCCCGGGGTGACCTCCCGAATCCGGCGGACGGGAGGGATCTGCCCGACGGCGTAAGTCTTATCTTCAGCAAACAGAACATCGTTGTTGGGGAATCCTTCCAGCGGAGCGTCACCGGCAAGCGACACGGAACTAACGCCTGGAATGGCGGCCAGCTTATCCAGCATCGCGTTCTGCATGCGCATCACCTGTTCGGGCTCTTTCACCTGCCCTTCGGAAATCAAAATGCGCATCAGCTGTAGTTCTTCGGGATGCGTGAATCCGGGCTGAACGTTGCGCAGAGCCTGAAACGTCCGAATCATCAGGCCGGAACCGATCAACAGCACCAGCGCCAGAGCCACCTGGACAACAACCAGCGTATTTCGGGCACGATGCCGCTCCCGGCTCTGGCTCAGCGTGCGTCCTCCCGCTCGCAGCGCAGTTGCCAAATGTGGTCCCGCGTATTTCACCACCGGGATCAAGCCGAACAGCATGCCCGCCAGTAGAGAAACTACCAGCGTGAACGCGAGCACCAAAGGGTCGATTCCGATTTCGGTCAGACGCGGCAGTGTCGCCGGTCCTTTGGCGACCAGGATTCGAATGGCAGCGTACGCCAGCCCCAAGCCCAGCACGCCGCCCATGATTCCCAGGGTCAGGCTCTCGAACAGCATTTCACGCGCGATTCTTCCCCAGCCTGCGCCTAGAGCGGCCCGGATCGCCAATTCCTGCTGGCGTCCTTCGGCGCGCACCAGCAACAGATTCGCGACATTCGCGCAGGCGATCAAAAGGACCAGCCCGATGGTTCCCATCAATACCCATAGCACCGTCCCGATATCGCCCAGCACCTCCTGCTTCAGGGGCCGGAGATCAGGAGCGAAATGGGCATTTTCAAACAGAGCATGGTCGAAACCGGGCGGAGTGGGCCAAGCATTCAGCCAGATCCCCAGCATGCGCCCGAGGTCGGTATTGGCCTGCTGTAGCGTCACGCCGGGTTTCAGCCGCGCGATGCCCCCGAGGCGGAATTCCCCCAGAAAGACCTTATTGCGGTCGAATTTTTGCGGCAGGATCAGCTCCGCCTCGCTACTCAGGAACCGGAAATCCTGCGGCATGATCCCGATGATTGTGCGCGGCTTCGAATCGAGATTGAGGGTGCGTCCGACCACGGACTTGTCTCCTCCAAAGGCTCGCTGCCAATACCCATACATCAGCATCACGGTATCGGGCGCGCCCGGGGAGTCGTCGGCGCGGGAGAACCAACGTCCGACCGCCGGCTGCACACCCAAGGCTTGCAACACGCCGTCGGTGACGAAGATGGCCCGGAGCGCCTCCGGATCGCCCACTCCGGTGACCGTCCCTCCTCCTGTCGACCAGAGCCCGAAGTCCTGAAAGGTGTGGTTCTCGTCGCGATAGGTGAAGTACATAGAAGGCGAGCAGTTCAAGGTCCCGCCGATGGACGGGATTCCCGGCGCCAAGTGCCACACCGCCACTAAATCCTGGGCTTGGGGATAAGGCAGCGGCTTGATCAGCACCCCATTGATAACGCTGAAGATGGCCGTATTCGCGCCAATGCCCAGCGCCAACGTGACCAACGCGATGGCAGTGAACGTGGGAGCCATCCCGAACCGGCGAAACACATGTTTCAGGACGTTCATGGAAAGTATTACGATGCGGACCGCCTGGAGGGTGCAAAAATCTTTTGGATGTCGACTAGATACCGCCCTACTAAAGTGGGCCACGCCATCCACCGATGATCTGGTTCAGTGGATCGCCGCTTACATAACCGCGCACTGGCCGATCTGGACGTAGAAGTGTTACGGTTCAGGAAACAGGATCAGTTTGTTTCCGGCAGACTCGAAGACATTTCGGAATCGGGTCTGTGCCTCATCCTGCCGTGCGAACTGGTGCGGGACGAATTGGTCCGGCTGGAAGCGGCCGATTGCACGCTGTTCGGTCATGTGGTCTACTGCACGTGGCAGCGGAACGCGTTTCGGACGGGCGTCGAGATCGAGCGGGTGTTGCTGGGGAATACGGACCTCGCCGAGCTGCTGCGGAAGACGCTGCAGGACACCATGCCCTGGGCCACTTTGGCGACCAGCTAAGCTCCTGTTAAAGTTCTGGCACGCCAGTGGTAGAATCGGATTCTCCCCCAATAGTCTGGAATCAACTATGGAACGTGCCGGGAGTCTCATTGGAAAACTGAAGCTGTCGCCGGAGATGGCCGATCCGGAAACCCGGGCGCGGGCGGCATGGGCGCTGGCGGCGGGGAAAAAGATCGCCACGCATACGCTGGCCGCGGCGCTGGTGCGGGGGACACTGGTGGTAGAAGTAGAAGACATGGTCTGGCAGAAACAGCTCAATACGCTGCGGCATTTCCTGCTGCGTAACCTTAAAGAAGCGCTGGGCGGGGATCTGGTCAAGGAAATCGATTTCCGGCCGATGCCTCGCCGGCGAAAACCGCAGCGTGCGGAGTCGGCCCGCCGTATGGACTCCAATGGCATCCAAGATCCGGTAATGGCGATGCTTTATCGGCAGTCCAAGAAGGCCGGGACTGCGTGAAGATCACCGAACAGGAAGTCCGGCGCGTAGCGGAGCTGGCGAACCTCGCCCTCACGGAGGACGAAATCGTCCGCATGACTCAGGACATGGACGGGATCCTCACCCACATCGACAAGCTGAGCGAGCTGGATACGTCGAACGTGGAGCCGATGTCGCAGGTCCTCTATGACGCCGAAGAAACCGCGACGCTGCGGGCGGACGTCGAACGCAAGCCGCTGGGGAATGCCGATGCGTTGGCCAACGCTCCTGTGTCGGGACAGGGCTATTTCAAAGTGCCTTTGGTGATTGAGAAGTGACGATTGATTCGATCCGCACCGAACTACTCGAAAAAAAACGCAGCGCCGAGGAGATCGCGCGCGAGGCTCTCAAGTTCGCTGAAGCCGAGAACCCCAAGACCAACGCTTATCTAACGTTCGCACCCGAAAGGGCGCTAGCCGCGGCGCGCGCCGTGGATCAGAAGATCGCCGCCGGCGAAGATCCTGGACCCCTGGCGGGAGTGCCAATCGCCATCAAGGACGTGATTCTTACGCGCGGTTTGCGCACCACCTGCGCATCGCGCATGCTGGAGACCTACATCCCTCCCTATGACGCAACCGCTGTCATCCGCATCGAGCAAGCGGGTGGGGTGATCATTGGCAAAACCAATTGCGACGAGTTCGCCATGGGATCGTCCAATGAAAATTCTGCGTTTGGGCCGGTGAAGAATCCTGTGGCCCTAGACCGTGTCCCAGGTGGGTCGTCCGGCGGATCCGCGGCAGTCATCGCGCAGGGGACCGCCGTACTGTCGCTGGGATCGGATACGGGCGGATCGATCCGACAGCCGGCATCGTTCTGCGGCGTGACCGGCGTAACGCCTACCTATGGACGTGTTTCGCGCTATGGGCTGACGGCATTCGCCAGTTCGCTCGATCACATCGGCCCGTTTTCGCGGACGGTACGGGATTCCGCGCGGCTCTTACAAGTTATGGCCGGGCGCGATGAAATGGATTCTACTTCGGCCGTCGCGCCGGTTCCGGATTACGTAGCGGCGCTCGATGGGAACATCCGCGGCATGAAGATCGGCATTCCGAAAGAGTTTTTCGAAGGCCTCGCGAGCGATACTGGCGACGTCATTCAAGCGGCGATCCAGACGCTCCAGAAGCTGGGATGCGAGATCCGCGAGATCCGGCTGCCGCACACAGCTTACGCGGTGGGATGCTACTACATCATCTGCACGGCCGAAGCCAGCTCGAATCTGGCGCGCTATGACGGCGTGCGGTATACCAGAAGGTCCGCGGCCGCAGGCAGTTTACAAGAGATGTATCGCCACACGCGCGACGAAGGTTTCGGCGCCGAGTGCAAACGCCGGATCATGCTGGGAACCTACGTCCTAAGCGCCGGCTATTACGACGCCTATTATCTGAAGGCGCAAAAAGTTCGGGCTCTCGTGGCGCGCGACTACGCGCAGGCCTTTGAGCAGGTGGATGCGATCGTAGGTCCGGTGTCGCCGCACCCTGCGTTCAAGCTGGGCGAGAAGGTTGACGATCCGACCTCTATGTATCTCTCCGATATTTACACCGTCACAGGTGACTTGGCAGGGATTCCCTGCATGAGCGTGCCTGGCGGTAAGACCCCGGATGGCTTGCCAGTGGGTTTGCAGGTCCTGGCGAATCACTTTAACGAGACAACCATGTTTCGTGTAGCGGATGCCTTTGAGCGCGCGTAACGTTCTGCCCAAACAGGTGTCTATAAACTGAGCGAGAATCAGACTATGCCCTTTACACTTCCTGCATTGCCCTATGCTCCCGACGCACTCGAACCGCATATCGACAAGATGACTATGGAGATTCATCACGGCAAGCACCACAACGCCTACGTGACGAATCTCAACAAGGCTTTGGAATCGGCGCCCGGCTTGGCGTCGAAGAGTATCGAGGAGTTGTTGGCCAACAACTGCGCGATTGTGCCGGAAAATATTCGCACCGCGGTTCGCAACAACGGCGGCGGGCACTGGAACCATAGTATGTTTTGGCAGATCATGGGCCCGGGCAAAGGCGGCGTGCCTGTCGGTAATCTGGCCTCGGCGATCAACGGAGCATTCGGCTCCTTCGATACCTTCAAAGAAAAGCTTTCGGCCGCAGGCGCCGCGCGTTTCGGATCGGGCTGGGCTTGGCTGATCAAGACTGCATCGGGTGTCGAAATCACATCTACACCTAATCAAGACAATCCTTTGATGGAAGGCAAGCACGCAGTGCTCGGCGTCGATGTGTGGGAGCACGCCTACTACTTGAAGTACCAGAATCGCCGGCCGGAGTACTTAGCGGCTTGGTGGAACGTCGTCAACTGGCAGGAAGCCGAGAAGCTCTTCAACGCAGGAAAGTAAGGCCCGCGCGCACGTAAGGCGTGTGTGCCCTGGTGTATACTTGCACGAAAGTCTTCATCATGCGCACACGTCTTACTCTCGCGGCCGTGATCGCCGCAGCGGTAGTTCTGATTGCCGCAGACGAACCCAATTTCAGCACGTGGGACTCCAACGGCGGCGGTGCCGATCATTCGCAATACTCCTCGCTCAAGCAGATCAATAAGAACAACGTTAAGCAGCTCCAGGTTGCCTGGATGTACGAATCCGGCAATAATCCCACATTTAATCCAGTGGTCGTCGACGGGACGATGTATGTCGGGGCTCAGAACGCCATCGTCGCTCTGGACGCGGCCACTGGAAAGGAAATCTGGAAGCATCAGGGTGGCGGAGCGGCTCGCGGCATCAACTACTGGGAAAGTAAGGATCGCAAGGATCGTCGTCTGCTGTTCGCCAATGCCGGCGCGATCACCGCAATCGACGCCACCACCGGCGAAACGATCATGTCGTTCGGCGATAACGGCCGCACCGACCTGAAGAATGGTCTCGACCGCGAGATCCGCCAAGTGTCGAGTAGCGATCCAGGGCATATTTTCGAAAACACCATTTTCATGTCGCTGATGCCCGCCAATCAGGGTGACAATTATCTGGCCACGCCCGGTGACGTCCACGCGTATGACGTGATCACCGGCAAACTCAAATGGATCTTTCACAGTGTTCCGCATCCCGGTGAATTCGGCTACGAAACCTGGCCGGCGGACGCCTGGAAGACTTCCGGAGGCGTGCATAACTGGAATGAGATGGCCGTGGATCAGAAGCGCGGCATCGTCTTTATTCCGTTCGGGACGGCCCGCTACGATTTCTATGGTCCCGACCGCCATGGCCAGGACTTATTTGGCAACAGCATCGTGGCGCTAGACGCTCGTACCGGCAAGCGATTGTGGCATTTCCAGACGGTCCATCACGATCTCTGGGATTATGATCTTCCCACCGCACCGAAACTACTGACAGTGAAACACGATGGCAAGAATGTGGATGTAGTCGCGCAGCCCACCAAGCAAGGTTTCCTCTTTGTCTTCGAGCGCGAAACCGGCAAGCCGCTGTGGCCGATTGAGGAACGTCCGGTTCCCAAATCTGACGTGCCCGGCGAGGAATCGTGGCCTACGCAACCCTTTCCTACAAAGCCTCCGGCTTTCGCCAGACAATCCTTCACCGAGAAGGACATCAATCCGTATATCTCCGATGAGGAGAAAGCTAAAGTGCGCGAGATGCTGCAAACCTGGCGCAACGAGGGCCTATTCACGCCTCCGAGCCTGAAGGGTACCGTGGAGATGCCTGGCAACAACGGCGGCGCGAATTGGGGCAGCTCAGGTGTGGATCCCACCAAAGGGATGATCTACATCGTCTCGAAGGAGTTGCCGATGGGGCTGACGCTTCGGCTCCCAGGACCTCCGCGCGCTGGACGCGGGGGTAAAGGCGCTCCCGATGGTAAGCAGTCGCCTCCGCCCCAGCATGAGTTCACGCCCTACAATGCTCCTTACGATTTCATGATGCAGGCGAGCAACGGGCTTTCCGCCATCGGACCGCCTTGGTCGCAGCTCACCGCCATCGATCTGAATACGGGCACCATCAAATGGCAGGTTCCAAACGGCGGAGTCGTCGGCGTGCCGCAAGATCCGCCGACGGGCGCACACTTTCCGCGCGGAGGAGTCGTCGTGACGGGCGGCGGTGTGATCTTCGTCGCAACTTCCTCGGACCGAAAGTTCCGCGCCTACAATCAGGATAACGGCAATGTGATCTGGGAATACAACCTGCCGGCGGGTTCCGACGGCGTGCCCGCAGTGTATGAGGTTGGTGGCGGCGAGTACGTCGTGATTCCGATTGGCGGGGCAGGGCAGACTCCCCCGCGGGCCGCGAGCGCGAAGGAACTACCGCCCGGTCCAGGCGGATACTTGGCGTTCGCACTGCCGAAGAAATAGCAGCTGGTGAACGCTCGCAGCTACTTCGACGGCAGGAATTTCTGTATCATCCAGATCTCCGACCGATTGGCGCCTCCGATCGAGAATGCAATTCGCATTAGGCACAATGAAGCCTCGCGCAACGCTTGTTATTATCGAGCACGTCTTGTTCCATTGGCCGGGCGCCTAATCTTTTCCCGATAGTTTGGCGCCCACTAATCTAGTAGCAACGTGACTCGGGTTGGCTTAATCCAACGCATGTTGGCACAAGCAGCGCATCCTTATATGCGTCGCTTGGAGGAACAAGACACAATGGGATGGAATGTCACGAAGAAATTGATTCACTCTCACCTTGCCGAAGGAGAAATGTTGCCTGGCAGGGAAATCGGCATTCGTATTGACCAAACGCTGACTCAGGACGCTACCGGTACCCTCGTGATGCTGGAGCTAGAAGCAATGGGTTTGGATCGAGTGCGTACCGAGATCTCAGTTCAATATGTGGATCACAATCTGATTCAAGAGGATTTCAAGAACGCCGATGACCATCTATTCCTCAGGAGCGCTTGCCAGCGCTTCGGGGCCTGGTTTAGCCCCGCGGGTAACGGAGTTAGCCACCCGGTACATCAGGAGCGATTCGGGAAACCCGGTAAAACCCTGCTGGGTTCGGACAGCCACACGCCGGCCGCTGGAGCGATTGGCATGCTGGCGATGGGCGCGGGCGGCCTTGAAGTGGCGCTGGCGATGGCCGGCCAGCCGTTCCACGTCAAGATGCCGAAAATTTGGGGCGTCAACTTGGTCGGCACGATGCCTGATTGGGTCAGCGCGAAGGATGTGATTCTTGAAATGCTGCGTCGGCACGATGTGAGCGGTGGTATTGGCTGTGTGATTGAATACCACGGACCAGGCCTCGCCGGGCTCTCCGCGATGGATCGCCACGTGATCGCCAATATGGGAGCAGAGCTCGGGGCCACCGCTACGGTATTTCCCTCAGACGAAGAAGTGCGCCGTTTTTTGAAGTCGCAGCAGCGTGAAACAGACTGGACCGAACTGGTTGCTGACCCGGACGCCGACTATGACATAGAGGAAGAGATTGACTTGGCACGGCTTGAGCCATTGATCGCCCAGCCGTCGAGTCCGGGGAACGTTGTTCCCGTGCGTGAAGTAGCGGGCCGACCGATCTATCAAGCATATGTGGGTTCGTCCGCCAACCCTGGTTATCGCGATTTCGCGGTCGTGGCCGAAATAGTCAAGGGTAGACGAGTTCAGGATCGGGTCTCCTTCGATGTCAATCCAACCTCCCGGCAGATTCTGGAGAATCTAGTTCGTGATGGCCACTTGCTCAGCCTGATCCACGCGGGCGCGCGCATCCATCAAACAGGTTGCAATGGTTGCATCGGAATGGGCCAAGCCCCAGCCACGGAGAAAATTAGCTTGCGCACGGTTCCCCGCAATTTCCCTGGCCGTTCCGGTACGCGCGAGGACAAAGTCTACCTGGTAAGCCCGGAGACGGCAGCGGCATCGGCGCTTACCGGCGTAATTACAGATCCTCGTAATCTGGATATGCCGTATCCGCACATCGCCGACACGGACCAGCCTATCCTCAACAATCAGATGCTGGTCGCCCCGTTGCGGATCGAGGAAGCGCGTAATTCAAAGCTGGAAAAGGGACCTAACATCGCTTCGCTTCCGGAATTCGAGGCGCTACCCGACGAGCTTCAACTGACCGTACTTCTAAAAGTGGGCGACAACATTTCTACGGATGAGATCATGCCGGCGGGAGCTCGGGTGTTGCCGTTCCGCAGCAATATCCCGAAGATTGCCGAATTTGCCTTCGATATCATAGACCGAACCTATTGGCAACGAGCCAAAGCTTTGGCTGGGACCGACGGACATGCCGTCGTGGGAGGCAGTAATTATGGGCAGGGATCCAGCCGCGAGCATGCCGCATTAGCACCTCGTTACCTGGGCCTCCGTGTCGTTCTGGCCAAAGGGTTCGCCCGGATCCACGGCCAGAACTTGGTGAATTTCGGAATCCTACCGCTTGAATTCGTCGATCCAGCAGAGTACGACGAACTTGCGAACGGGGATATTCTGGTTTTAAAGGATCTCCGGGAAAAACTACCTCACGGTCGCATCTTGATCGAAAATCGTAGTCGAAAGCGCACATTTGAGAGCCGCCATGATCTTTCCCCGCGACAAGTCCATGTGGTGCTGGTAGGCGGCCTGATTAATTGGGCTAAGCAGCGGCTGTAGTTCGCCGATGCCACTGTCCCACTCGCGAGTGTTAAAGGTGTGTTGGTATAGAGAGGGGTCTTAGAGTGACAGATAACAAAGCGCAAGAACCTCAGGGACCGGATCTCAAATCTGGCATCGGCCTGGAAAGTCTGGTGGAGAATTCGCCTCTGTTGGGTCACGTTGATGGCGAGCCAGTTATGCTCGTCCGGCAAGGAGAGAACGTATTTGCCATCGGAGCGACCTGCACGCACTACGGCGGTCCCCTCGCAGAAGGACTGGTGGTCGGCGAAACCATTCGCTGCCCGTGGCACCATGCGCGATTCAGCTTACGCACGGGAGAGGCCGAAGGAGCTCCTGCACTCAATCCTGTCGCCTGTTTCGGCGTCCAACGCGAGGGCGGCAAGATCAGAGTTGATCGAAAGCGGGATGTTAATTTTGAGATCACTTGCCCGCAGAACCCGGATTCTGTGGTGATTATTGGGGCAGGCGCATCCGGTGCCGCTTGCGTGGACATGTTGCGCCAAAAAGGCTATCGCAAACCCATAACTCTGGTGGGTAACGAGGAGCCGGGGCCTGTCGATCGGCCGAATCTCTCAAAAGACTACCTGGCCGGCAAGGCTCCCGAAGAGTGGATTCCGCTACGCACACGTGACTACTATGAATCCATTCACGTTGAGCTCGTTACTACCGATCCGGCCGTTCACATCGATCCGGTTGCTCATAAAGCCACGCTACGAAGTGGACGCGTACTCCCATACGGAACGCTTTTGCTGGCGACCGGAGCCGAGGCCCAGTCTCTTCCAATCGAAGGCGCCGATCTCCCGCACGTCCATCGTTTGCGAACATTGGCCGATAGTAAAGCGATCATTGCCGATGCTCAGCGAGCAAAACGTTGCGTCGTGATTGGTTCCAGTTTCATCGGCCTGGAGGTTGCTGCTTCGCTCCGCGATCGAGGACTCGAAGTCAGCGTTGTCGGGAAGGAAGCAGTTCCGTTGGAGCGGGTATTGGGTTCGGAATTCGGCACATTCATAAAGAATCTTCACGAGCAACACGGTGTTCGTTTCCACTTAGGCACAACGGCTCAGGCCATCAGGAAGGACTGCGTCGAATTGAGTAATGGAAAGACAATTGAGGCCGAGTTGGTGGTTTTGGGGGTAGGCGTGTTACCACGGACGGCGCTAGCCAAAGACGCCGGCATTACGGTCGACAACGGCATCGTGGTGAACGAGAGTCTGCGGACCAGCGCGCAGGATGTATACGCAGCTGGGGACGTCGCGCGATATCCGGACCCGATCTCGGGTGAAAACGTAAGGATTGAGCACTGGGCTCTGGCAGAGCGCCAAGGACAATCGGTAGCGCGCGCAATGTTGGGCATCGGACATGCGTTTCGTGACGTGCCGTTTTTCTGGAGCCAACATTACGATGTTCGGATCTCCTACGTAGGCCATGCGTCGTCATGGGACGGACTTGAAGTCATCGGAGACCTGATAAAGGGGAATGCCTGCGGGGTTTTTCGCAGGGGTAGGCAAATCATGGCAGTAGCGACGGTTGGCCGGGATCGAGTGAGTTTGGCCGCGGAAGCCGCTTTGGAACAGAACGATCTTAAATCCCTGGAAGTCGTCTTGAAGGCTCAACAGTAGACCCGCAGTCAGGGCTTTTGGCTAACCTTGGCACTCTTCTGATTGTCGACACGCCGATAATTTGTATACGTTTCATCGTCAGCGGATGCAGTCGAGAAAAGCAATACCGTGGCTTTTACTCGCGTTGAGAAGTGACTTGGCAGCCAGATATTGTTCTGTATAGGAGTTTGCTCCAAGGTGAATTCCGTGCCCGGCTGCACATGCGCCACAAATAAGCCGATCGCCACAGGTTGAAACACTTCAGCATGTACTTTTACCCACTGGTATTGCTCGACGTCGACCCACATTTCTCCTCGCATGCCCTTCAGGACTTTGGTGTCCCGGTTTTTGGGCTGGTAGCTTGCCCGAGGGGTCGCTGCCAGGACAAAGCAGCGGCGCCCGTTTACGGTCTCCTGTCCGCGAAGGGTAAAGTCAAAGGCTTTCATCATTTCCGACATTAAAGCGTGGTCTTGACGGCGCTCTGCCTGATACTTCGTTAAGCGCTTTTTGCTTTCGCTCGCTGTTTCCTTGCGCCTGCGATCAGTTTCTCTCCGCAGCTTCGCCGCTTCTTCGTCAGCCTGCCCCACAGGCAGCGGTTCATCATTGATCGCGATTAACTTGTTATAGGGGGAACCTTCGATCATCGTCACCTGATACGTCTTCGTGGTTTGTTTGCCGTGTTTTGTAATAACATCCCGTTCCGTAAACGCGTACTCCGGCGCCGCGGTCCAATCAGCGTTGGTGTTTTGGACCGATCGTTGAACGATCTCCTGGACATTGCTCGCTCCCATTACCCGCCCGGCTGAAGCGATCGCAAGTACTGCTAATCCAATGTGTTCGAGATTATGCATGTCAGCATAATGTTGATGCGGGACAGTCTATATGTGTAACATGCAAACCTGCGTTAGTTGTCGCCGCTATCTTTGCGCCGGGCGTGTACGACGAAACGCAACGGTGCGGGACCCACGTCAACCGCCTCGTCCAGGAGCTCGTCCGTGCCTTTGTGTATGCGCCGCGCTACGTCGTTCAGCTTGGCTTCGGCTTCGGGCGGTAAGTGCCTCCGGTATGTTCTTGTCTCAACCGCCGAGCAGGCTTCCTGCTGAAAGGCCGCCGGACTGCGCAAGCTCGCCGCCGCTAAGTTTTTTACCGTCCTCGAACTTGGCTCGCAGAACCTCGATCGCGCCGCCCTGGGAAGTGATCTTGAAACTCTGCGCCGTAACGTCGGTGACCTCACCGATCTTTCCAGGCACGTCGGCGAAACGACGGAAAAGCGTCTTGCGGGCGTCGAAAATCTGAAGCTTCTTTCCGTTGAATGTGGTCCATGCTCCCGGTGCTGGATTGCATCCGCGAATCAGGTTGTAGACGTGATCGATGGGCTTGGCCCAATCGATCTTCGCCTCGCCTGAGCGGCACCAGCCCTCGTAGCTCGCGTGCGATTCGTCCTGCACCGTCTCCGTGTGCTTGCCGGCCAGCACGAGGGCTGCAGCTTCGAGCATCGCCTGGACGCCCATCGGAAACAGACGATCGAAATAAACCGTGCCCAACGTGTCATCGGGGCTTATTGGCGTTCTCTTCTGAAGAACAACGGCACCTTCATCTAATCCATCAGAAGGCCGGAAGATGGTCAACCCGGTTTCCGTGTCACCCTTGATGATCGGCCAGTTGATGGAGCTCGGGCCGCGATATTTCGGCAGCAGTGACGGATGATACTGGATTGTGCCATGCGTCGGAATCTTCACGAATTCCTGGGGCGCGAACTGAAGCACGAAAGCCATAATCCCGATATCGGCGCCGGCGTCCTGCATGGCTTTCGCTGCTGCCGGATCCCGTAGCGATTTGAACTGGTGAACCTTCAGTCCTTTTTCCTGCGCAGCCGCCCGCAGCGCGTCGGGGCGAGCGCCCTCTTTTTCAGGTGCGCAGAATACGGCTCCGACCTCGTCGCCACGAGAGAGAAATGCTTCAAGTACCGCCTTGCCGAAGTCCTGCTGCCCGATAATGGCGATCTTCATTTCGTCTACTTTGTTTTAGGCGGCAGCGAAAACGCGCCCGCTGCTTTCTTGGCCGCGATGTCGGCGTCGCTCAAGCCGAGCACTTCTCTCAAGACCTCATCGGTGTGTTCGCCCAGCGTCGGCGATCTCTTGATTTTCGCGGGCGATGCCGAAAGCTTGATCGGCATGCCGACGTTGAACCACTTGCCGCGCTGTGGATGGTCCAGCTCGACATACAT